>Ga0335073_10000019_pt1 | contig 241781 bp, 200 predicted proteins | sample Lox_Sample_22_FD_207093 | JGI IMG/M metagenome (GOLD analysis project Ga0335073, IMG submission 207093) | Soil microbial communities from Loxahatchee National Wildlife Refuge, Florida, United States - Lox_Sample_2.2 | ecosystem: Environmental > Terrestrial > Soil > Wetlands | place: USA... | reverse complement strand
AAAAGCAGCTTAGACGAGGGCGCGCTTCGGGGCTTTCCCACCGCTATTCACCGGCGAAAAAGAAGGGAGGGATCTTGCCCCTCCCTTAAAGAAGCGACAGAGGCGATATAAATAGATAGAAGCGCGCAGCGTCAGAAAAGTTGCACGGAGCAGCCAGAATCGCGGTGAAAGTCGCAATCACGCCCAACGATCCTCACAAAATTCCAGTCGAAGACCTGAACGTCACCGTTGAAAGACGGCGCTGGCGGTATCGTCATGCGGGATCTGGGCCGCCGTTGCTGTTGATCCATGGATTGCTGGGACATTCGTATTCCTGGCGGAATGTTGTGCCGGCGTTGGCGAGCCAAGCCGAAGTTTACGCCGTGGACCTGCCGGGCAGCGGGCTGTCGGAGCCTTCGGCGGACGGTGACGGCTCGCTGCGTGCGGGCGCTCACGGTTTGTTTCGGTTCATGGACGCTGCCGGTCTATCGCGTTGCGACATAATGGGCACGTCCTACGGCGGAGGACTCGCGATGATGCTGGCAGCGCTGGCACCGCAACGCGTTCGTAGGCTGGTTCTGGTCGCGCCGGTGAATCCCTGGTCGGCGCATGGGAGAATTCTGGCGCCTTTCCTTTGTAGCCCTGTGATCGCTCCGTTGGTTTTGTGGCTGCTGCCACGTCTTGACATGTTGCATGAGTTCTATTTTCGCCGCCTGTTTGGCGACACGCAGAGAATTCGTCCGGGGACGCTCGAAGGCTACATGAAACCGCTGCTGCGGCTTGGCGGATTGGCGAACACGATATCCGTGCTGCGATCGTGGAATCGCGATCTTGAACAATTGCGATCGATCTTGCCGCACCTCCCACAAGTTCCAACGCTATTGCTGTGGGGTAGCCGGGACGCCGCCGTGAATCCTGCATCCGCGCGGGAATTGAAGAAGTACTTCCGCGACTGCCGGTTGGTGATGATGGAGGGAATTGGGCACTTACCGTATGAGGAAGCGCCGGAAGAGTTCAGCTTGGCGGTGGCGGAATTTTTGCACCAGACGGCTGGCACGATTGGTAAATCATGACTACGGCGTGATTTCGAACGCCACGCCAAGATTGTAGGTGCCGCCGGACTGCGTCGTGCCGAATAGGTTTCCATTTTGGTCGATGGCGAGCGGGTTGGGACCGAAGCCGTCCTGCCCGTTGAAATAATGGACCACGCTGTAGCTCCACTGGCCGTTTTTTTGCGGCGTCAGCTTGAAGATCACGCCACAGCCGAAGGCATTGCAGCCGGTACCACCTCCCGCTGAGCCGTACAAATTACCCGCCTGGTCGAAAACGAGGTTGCCGACCGGAAAGCCGCCAGTCTGCAGGTCAGACGGAAAGTTGTAAATCTGTGTCTCGGCCCAGGCTCCGGGAGCGGCAGTGATTGGCGTGAGCTTGTAGACCGCGCCGTCGCCGTTCGCGCCTCCGTTATAAGAGACCCCATAGGCATTGCCGAGCTTGTCCAGCACCAAGCCGCTTCCGGGGTAACCTCCGTCGGTGGGGAACGAGCCGAAAGCATGCATGATGTGGTAGGTCCAGGAACCGCTGGCCGACGAGGACGCCAAGTTGTGGCTCAATTCGAAGGCTAAGCCGTAGCCGTTGCCGCCGAAGTAGGTGGCGCCGTAGATGTCTCCTTTGGCGTCCAGTGTGAGAGGCCACTTCACGTCGTACCCGTCTACGCATTTGGGCAGGCTGCAGAAGCTATAGAGCGGCGAGTAAATCCAGCCGTTCTGACTCGGCGATAGCTCCGCGATGGCTCCCGCTAGGTGGTCGCCCGGCCCTATCGCACCAAATACGCTGCTTCCCCCGTTAATAGTTACACCGGGACCGGCACCCGAGTCGTACAGAATGTTCGAGGCCCAGCCGTCGCCCCGAGACAGCTCGTAGACAACCGCCTTCCCTTGGGGGCCCCCGGCCGCAGTGCCGTATATGTTCCCATAGGCGTCCAGTGCAACGCCACTATCTGGGGAACCATCCACGAAGAAGCTGAAGCTGTGGATTACCGCTTCCTGCCAAGCCCCGTTTACAAAGCTGAGCGCAAACGCTGTCCCGGAACCGTTGGCTCCCCCTCCCCCAGTAACTCCGAACACTTCGCCGCTCCTCGCTGCCGCTACTCCGTAGGGAACCGTCCCATCCTCGCCTGCTCCAAAGTCATGCAGAACCTGGAAACTCTGTCCATGTCCTGCGGTCGCCAGGGCATTGATCATTGTGAGGGCGAAAATGAGTAGCAATCTGAACTTCATTGTGGACCGCTTGCTCCGTGATCTAAGTCGTACGGCGGGACGCTCCAACGCCCGTCGCGCGGGCATTAAGCACTAATCCTCCGGGTCTCCGTCTGGTCCCGTGGGAGAAGCATCGTAGTTAGCATAATAGCTCTCGAAGAAATTTGCCGAGTAGGGGGTCGAAATGCTGGTAAACAAACGTTTCCAGCTCAGATCGAAAAAGTCAGATAGGGGTACGTTGCTGCGATCTGCTCCCCAATCCGGCGCGTTGTAGTCGGCATAGCCCTTGTCCGGCAAGTCAATTGGCTGCATTCCAAAGTTCCACTCTGTGAATGCCAAGATACTGCCGAAGTCGTGGACATAAGGAAAATTGGCGTTGGGGCAGCTCGGTGTGCAGCCGCCCGAAACGTACCCGGCCTGAGTGTACTGGGAAACGACGAGCAATGGTACGCGGAAACCATAAACGTAGCCGCAGCCCCATTGATCCTCTGGCGGATCGGGGTTGCACTCGGTGAAGCCGGTGCCTGGGTCTTCTCTCAGCGCGGTCGGCGTGAACTCCGGCGACACGTGATCGAACCAGCCACCCCAGTCATCCCAGACAACCAAAGTCGCAAGTGAGAGCTTCATCGATGATCCCTTCTCGGTCTGAGTTGATGTGGGGGGAAGTCGGTCTCCCAAACGGCAGGCGAATTCTATGTGGGCTTGGACGGATCGTTAGGGAAAATTGGCTTTGTTCCGAAATCGGAACAAGATTGATGGAACCCGCGTGCTACCCTCGACTCAAGCATTCACGATGCATCCTTCCATCACTTCCGGCGAAGCTGTACAGCCGAATTCCTTCCGGCGATTGATTCATTCCCTACACGTTGAAATTCCCGAAGTCTGGGTGCGTTTTCTGCTGGCGATTGTAGGGCTGGCACTGGCATTTGCGGCGGCGCTGTTCTCCACCGTTTCCAGAGAGTCGGGAAATCTGTGGGCGACGTTGATCCTGGCATCGGCGGCGTTGTTGCTCGCGGTCATCGTCGGGCTGACGACGGTGCCGTACCTGATGCGGCGCGTGACAGCGGCGCGCATCCGCGACGCTTTCGAGTATCACGTGACGGCGGTGGGAATCGGTTATGTGGTTTGCGTCGTGCTGCTCGCAGTCGCGGCTCTGAATACGGGAAATAATCTGCTCTACATCATCGTGGCGGCGATGCTAGCGGCGATTCTGGTTTCGGGAATTGCTTCGGCGGTGGATTTGCGCGATCTGGAACTTGACGTACGCGTGCCGGAACATGTTTTTGCCGAGCGCGCGATGCGGGGAAGAATCTTGATACAAAATCCGCGGCGTTGGCTGCCGGCATTCTCCATTCAAGTTGTAGCGCTGAAGTCGGAGAAGTCGGAGCGGCACTGGCGCTGGGTGCAATCGACGTTCGCGTTTCCTCCGGGGCGTCCGCCGGAAAAGCAGTGGCTGCGCTTGCCGGACCGCAAGCTGAGCCGGCGCAGCGATTCGACGACATTGCCGCCGATCTTCGGGGGCCCGGTTTATTTTCCTTACTTGTCGGCAAAGAGAGAGCTGAGAAACGATCTCGCATTACGCTTTGCGCGGCGCGGACGATATCAACAGGAAAATTTCGCGCTGTGTACGCGATTTCCCTTTGCGCTGCTGACGAAGATTCGCCGCATTCCGCTGGTGCGGGAGATTGTTGTTTACCCACCCGTCGAGCCGACCGACGATTTCTTCGAAGTACTGCCGTTGATCACGGGAGAGTTTGAAGCGTTTGTGCGCGGGCGCGGATACGATTTGTATCGCATCCGGGAATACATGCCGGAAGACTCGGCGCGGCATCTTGACTGGAAAGCTACGGCCAAGTCAGGATCACCAAAAGTGCGGGAATTCAGCCGCGAAGACGAGCGCAAGCTGCGGATTGTGTTTGATAATCCCGTTCCCGGGTTGATTCTCGAATCAGCCTACGAAAAAGCCGTGGCTCTGGCGGCGTCGCTGAGCTGTCACTTTTCGGGAGAGAGCGCAGACTTGTCGTTCGTGGCTCCCGGCTATAGCGGCGATCCGGACCTACATCGTTTTCTGGCGTATTTGGCCGAGGTGCAACCGAAAGAGGCACAATCAGTTATCGATGCACTGAAGCCCACCACCGACTACAACATCGTTCTCACCACGCGGCCTCGCGGCGCGATTCCCACCGCGCTATGGGCATGCTCCTATGTGATCTTCATCGGGCAGGAGCGCTCCAGACAGAGTCCTTCGTAAAACGGACTTACGACCCATACGGCGTGCAGCCTGCAAAAATACATAATTTTCCCTTTGGAAACGGGGGCTTTTCGTCATATACTCCGCGCCAGAGCGCGAAAAAGCGAGGCGGGGTATGACGATTTACGATTTGGTTAACAGTCAGCAGACGCATACTGTGGAAGTGGGGCACACGGTGCTGGAAGTCGCGCAGATGATGGTACATCACAACATCGGCGCGGTGCCCGTGCAGCGCGATGGCGACTTGGTTGGGATCTTCTCCGAGCGCGATTTGATGAAGCGTGTAGTGGCAGAAGGACGCGATCCCGGTGCGACCCTGGTGGATCACGTGATGACCGAGGATCCGCTGACGATCCACCCGGGAGAATCGGTGGAAAATTGCATGGTGCTGATGCGGCATCATGGGTTTCGTCACCTTCCGGTGTGCGAGGGCAGGAAACTGGTGGGCATGGTCTCGTTGCGGGACCTGATCTTGCATGATCTTACCGAGAAGGACTACGAGGTTCGCATGATGCGGGCCTACATTCAAGCTTGTCCCGAGATGTAGTTCCGATTTGGGCAAGAGCGTTGACTAGTTTGATTACCTGCAGTTTCCGGTCTACTGCCCCACAACGTCTGAAAATCAGCTAAGTCCTTAAAGATCTGTGCGATCCGTGTGTCAACTCGTAACTATTACCGGCTAGTTACTTTGGTTCATTGACCATTTGAAAGGAGCTGTTAAATTTATGCTCAGCGGGGGAAGGAGATAGACCCGCTATAGAACTCAAAGCATGTACCCCAAGCTACAACTCGTGCTTTGGTTGGCCCACCCGGTGCTCGAATTGTCGCTGGCGGTGGCAATGATACTGCGCGGCCTGCATCGTAAGTTTCCTGTGTTTTTTTCGTACATCGTTTTTGAACTTGCCAGCTTCGCCGTTCTTTTTCCGATTCAGCGGCATGGGATGCTGATGGCTTATTTTTACGGCTATTGGATCAGCGCCATGATCAGCCTGGCGCTGGGCTTCAAGGTGATTCACGAGGTTTTCCTGGATGTCTTCCGCCCGTTCCACACGTTGCGCGATTTGGGTACGGTGCTGTTCAAGTGGGCAGCGCTGGTGATGATTTTTGTGGCGATCGTGGTCGCGGTTGCCGGTCCGTCGGGGCATTTCCCGCTGGTACAAGCCGTAACGACGCTGCAACGCTGTGTGCGCACGATCCAGTGTGGACTGATCTTGTTCCTGCTGCTCTTTTCCCGTTACTTGGGGGTTTCCTGGCGCCAGTACAGCTTTGGTATAGCGCTTGGGTTTGGCACGTATGCCATCGTTGAATTGGGCACGAATGCGCTTTATTTTGGCGGGCAGATCAAGACGCCATCGGTGGGCTTGCTAAACACGATGATGTACGCCGGATCTCTGCTGGCTTGGGTTGGATACAGTTTCCTTAAAGTTCCTGCTCGCCAAGAGCTAACGGCTTTGCTCGCTCCGCAACGTTGGGAGGAAAGTCTGAGCGATCTGCGCCGGCCCGCCCCCGCCGATTCGCTCATCCCGATGTTTGAGGGAATGGTCGACCGAGCTTTCTCTCACTCCAGCTTCGAAGGGGAAAGTGAGACCCAGGAAACTCAAGAGACCTTGGTTCCTCAATCGGTTCCGCTCAATCCGGTGGCGGCGACGTTTGCTCTGCGTCGCGCTGCGTCGCAACGATAAGTTCCCGATTTTAGTTAGACCATCCGGCGAATTCCCATTTTGGAACTGTCGCAGCGTGAGACACGGCAGCGCTCAAACCCTCATATTTCCTTGCAAAATAACGACTAAGCGATTCGTGAACGTAGAACTTCGAGGCGCAAGGCGTCGCCTGTGCGAACGATAGTTATAAATCTTTGCTGCAAAGGCTTGACACGACCATTTATAATTCCTGCCCATTAGGGTTTCCGCTCCCAGGGAACCCAAACTAAGGAGAATCCTCCATGAAACGTGCGATCAGGATGTTACTCCTGATGGTAGGTCTGTTTTGCACGGCGAGCGCAGTGATCGTCCCGGCGTTTGCGCTGGATGGCGCACCACCGCCATACTGCTACCCTGGCGAACAAAACTGCCCGTAGCAAAGCAGTTAATTTCCGAGTCGTCTTGTAGTTGGGCGCTCGAAATTTGTAGGCCGACGTCGCGTTCGTGACGTCGGCCTCATTTTTTCTTCAGGCAGACTTGCCTTGAGGCTGGCCGAAGATTCCTTCCAGAGTTCTTTTCAGCGCCGCCGGATCTGTGATTGGTGGCTGGCAGGTAAAACCTGAACAGATGACAGCGGCGGCCTTGGCTTGTTTAACTGCAGGAAGTTGGGGAATAATTTCCGCCAAAGCGGGGGGCAGATTTTGGGCGACTGGCGTTTCTCCGACTTTAAGCACGGTTTTGGTTATGGAGAATGGCGCCAGTGCGGTAGCGTAGAGCTCGTCTGCCAGGGCGCCGCTTCCGGTGACGACGACTTGAGTATGCGGCTGTGAGAGCCGTATGCCAGCAAGCGCGTAGGTCGCGGCAAAAAGTCCGTATTGCCCGGCCGCTCCAGCGAAAATCTCAAGGGTTTGCTCCGCTTTTTCCCGGAAGTCTGCCTGATTCGTGTATTCGGAGAGGCGGAGTAGCGCGATCCCGGCGACCGGGTTGCCGGCGGGAGTTGGAGAGTCTTGAAAAGGTTTGCGGTGAGAACCGAGGACGCCCAATGTCATCTGCGGTCCAACAGTCGAGGTGTCAAAGAAGCCACCGGACACAGAATCGAAAAAGCGCTCGATCATAGCGTCGCCGATTCCATGGGCGAAGTTGAAATAACTGAGATCGGCGGTGGCTTCGTAAGCGTCCAGGCAAGCGTTGACGGTGAATGCGTAATCTTCGAGGACACCTAGAACCTGTCGCGGCTCGGCTTGTTCGTCAGAGTAGGCGATTACGTGCAGCAGTAGTTTTTCGTCTGGACGCCAGGCTTCCGCCAGGATGCGGTCGAGCGAGCGCAAGGCGAAATCTCGCGGCTCTTTGAGGGATAGGACTTTCGCTGCCTCGAGATACGCCGATACGCAAAGCGCGTTCCAACCCGTGTACAGAGTTTTGTCGACGAAAGGCGTCGGGCGCTTTAGGCGTGCGGCATACATCTTGGCTTTAGCGGAATCGAGGAGGGATTGGACCTTCTCCATTGACAAGTTCAGACGCTTGGCGATGTCTTCGACGGATGCCCGGATATAAAGCACATTCTTGGCGGGATTGTGATGCATCTCACCGATTTCGTTGATGTCATAGTGCAGGCCGGCCACGCGGGTTTCGTCTTCATTCAGCACCGCCTGAGTTTCAGGGAGGGTCCAGGTGAAGTAATCGCCGTCGTCGTCCATGGAATAATCGGCATCCTGCGAAGCGTAGAATCCGCTCCGCTCCTGGTCGCTGAGCCATTCGTCCATCCAGCGAATGATGTCTTTCGCCACGGCTGCGAAGAATTCGGATCCGGTTGCCTGATAGGCGTGTACGTAATTCTTCAGTAGTTCGGAGTTGTCGTAGGACATTTTTTCGAAGTGCGGCACGATCCAGCGTTCATCGACGGAATAGCGATGAAAGCCGCCGGCGAGCTGGTCATACACCCCCCCGCGCGCCATCTTTTCGAGAGACTCGACGAATATGCGGCGCAGTGATTCGTGGCCCAAGCGGCCATATTGGTCGATCAAGAGGTCAATTGCGGAGGGGTGAGGGAATTTCGGAGCGCTGCCGAATCCACCATTGTCGGGATCAAACATTCCCAGCGCCGATTTCACGATGGCATCAACCACGCTTTGTGAAAACTTGCCATCCTTGCCGGCAAACGATTCGGCGTGAGCGAGTGCCCCTTCGACCATCTTGGCTTGATCGAGGACGTCGGTGTGCTTGTCGCGATACGCGTCGGAGATCGCGAGGAGGACTCGCTTGAAACTGGGCCGTCCATAGTGATCGTCGGGAGGGAAGTAGGTGCCACCATAAAAGGGCTTGCCGTCGGGCGTCAGAAATGCCGTGAGCGGCCAACCACCTTGACCACTGATCGAGCTCACCGCGACCTGGTAGCGGCTGTCGATATCCGGACGCTCATCGCGATCGACTTTGACGGCAATGAAACGATCATTGACGATCTGGGCAATTTCGGGACTGTCGTACGATTCGCGGTCCATGACATGACACCAATGGCACCACACGGCGCCGATGTCGAGCAGAATGGGTTTGTTCTCGCGCTGCGCGATCGAAAAAGCTTCCTCGCTCCACTCGCGCCACTGAATGGGCTGGTGCATGGCCGAGCGGAGGTAGGCGGAGGAAGCGCGAGAGAGGGAGTTGAGGGCAGATGCAGGCATGACTTTTCTAGTGTAATGGTTCTGAGGCTTTCATACCTTCCAGAGGCGAATTTGAGCGGCTATTCCTCAAAGGGATTGACCACTTCAACCGAGCCGTATCTTTGCCCGGCTGAAAGATCTTCGGAGTAAAGAACCGATGCGCCGCAGTTCTCCGCTGCCTGCACGATTAGGGCGTCCCAAAAGGAAATTTTGTATTTCTGCTCGAGTTCAAGCGCTCGCACAACGGCCGCAGAATCATTGACTACAATTTCCCAGCTGCAATAGTCCTGAATCAATTGCCATAGCTCATCTGCCGGAGGAGCATGAATTGCGTTTCGCCTCAGAGCGACGCAGAACTCCTGCAATACTTGCGTACTCAAAGCACCTTGATTGTTTTCCCACAGCTGTCGAATCAACGAGCGAGCGTGTTCGTGCTTCCGTCCCAAACTGCGGTTGTGGGCGTAGACGAGAATGTTCGTGTCGACAAATTGCTTTTCCGTCATCGTTCGTGCAGTTGGTCGCGCGTTGAGGGGCGAGTCCAGCCGAGATCCCAACCTTGTTCCAGACGAGCAAGTGCGCGGCGCCGCGCCTGGTTGTAGCTTTTCCGCTCACTTACAATTTCGTGGAGACGGGCAGCGAGTAGCGCGCTGATGGAGGTTCCTTGCTCGGCTGCTAGAACTCGAATCTCTCGTAATAGGGAGGCATCGAGTTTGAGTGTAACATTCGTCTTCATAATAGTTTAATATAGCACATAATTACGTGCAGCACAATATTACGTGCTTGCCGGGGCCGGTCGGATCAATTGCTTCGAAATGTGGCAATAGAGATTTACGGCCTCCTGGAGTTGCTCCTTTTCGACATACTCGCGATCGGTGTGGGCCACATGAATCGATCCTGGCCCAACCAGAATCGGTTCACCCCAATTGTCAAGCCAGGGAATGTCGGTAGTAAATGCTGCGAGCATAGTTGGCAATCCATCCAATGTGCGCAGGCGGACAAACGGAATCTCCAAAACGAACTCAGCCGTCGCGAGGCCTGTGACTTTTGCCTGGATTTCGGCGCGCAATTGGTCGGAAGGCCCAACCAGACGGTAAAGCAGATGGGCTTTTGCGTAGTCCGGAATGACGTTCGGCGCGCGGCCGCCTTCGATCACGCCGATATTCACGGTGGTTGGGCCAATGCCTTCGGTGGATGGCAACTTGATTTCCCGCAACCGGTTCAATGCCTCCAATAGCTTGTCAATCGCGGATTCACCGAGCTCTGGATAAGCCGAGTGGGCCATGCGGCCACGCGCAGTGATCTCCACGCGAAGCGTTCCTTTCGAGGCAATCGCCACGTGATTCTCCGTGGGCTCCCCATTCACCAGAAATTTGCATCCGGGCGATTGCTGGTTGGCAATCTTTGCGCCCAAGCTGTCCTTTTCTTCGCCCACGAGAAAAAGCAATCCTACATAAGTGCCTTCCTGTCGCAAACGTTCTGCGGCGGCGATCTGGGCGGCGATGATTCCCTTGGCATCGCAGGAACCCCGGCCGTAAACGCGAGTCGCATCCTCAGAGGAGGGAATGAACGGTGGAACCGTGTCCATGTGCGTGGAAAAAACGATTTCCGGATAAGGCTGCTGCGGCGACGTCGCCCACACGTTGCAGCGATCGCCCTCCACCGCCATTTTCTCCGCGCGATACCCGAGGCGAGAAAGCTCACGGTGCAGAACGTCCGCTACAGGAGCCTCGTTTCCTGTGATCGATTCGACGTCCACGAGCTGACGCGTCAATGCGACGACATCCATGGCAAGAAGAATAACCGATGGCGGCGCGGGCGTCCTATCCGGACGGAGTGCTGCCGAGTTCTGGTAGTGTGAAATCAGCCGAAAGCAAATGGAAAACTCTATTCGTTCGCTTTTCATCGACGGCCCTGCGGGACGTCTCGAAGCCTTGCTCAACGCAGGATCAGCGGTGGCCACTCATGCCGCCCTGGTCTGCCACCCGCATCCCCTGTACGGAGGCACACTACACAACAAGGTCGTCTTTCATACGATGAAGGCACTGAACAGCTTTGGTTATCCGGTGCTGCGCTTCAATTTTCGCGGCGCCGGACTGAGCCATGGTGAGCACGACAATGGTATTGGCGAGATCGCCGACGTACAAACCTGCATCGAGTGGCTGGATCGGGAATTTCGTCTCCCCGTGATTCTTGCGGGTTTTTCCTTCGGGGCGGCTGTGGGTTTGCAAGTAGGTTGCTCGGATCCGCGGGTGCAAGCCGCGATTGGGTTGGGAATTCCGGTCGTTCCTGCGGATGAGCGCAGCTACAACCTTGAATTTCTTCCCGCCTGTGCCAAGCCCAAGTTATTTATCAGCGGCGCACGCGATCAGTTCAGCCCGCGAAGCCGGCTGCAAGAGGTCATCGACGCGGTGCCTGAGCCGAAGAAGTTAGTGTTCATCGAAGGCGCAGATCATTTTTTCGAAGGACGCTTGCGAGAGCTGCGCGAGACGATCGAGGCCTGGGTTCGCGAGACCATTCCAAACTGACCTTCTATAATCCTGCCCATGTCTTTGGCGGATCGTGAAAGGCTGGCGCACGAGATGGGAGCGACGGTGCGACGGTTATTTGACGAAGGTCTGGCTGAATGCAGCATCAGCCGGGCTTTTCAGAGACAGATCGCTTGCGAACGGGGCGTGCTACGCATCTGCGAAGACCTCTACCCTCTGGATTCCTACGGCCGCATCTTCGTCGTTTCCATCGGAAAAGCCGCGCACACGATGGTAGAGGCATTAAGAGCACAGGCTGGAGATCGCTTTGAAGGCATCGTGGCCAGCTCGGTTCTTCCTGCTTATCAAGTCCGCGGATTCCGCTATTTTCATGGCGGGCATCCCACGCCGAATGAGGAATCAGTGCGCGGTGCTGAGGCCATCCTGAAATCACTGCAAAACCTGAATACAGCCTCGCTAGTGCTTTACATGATCAGCGGCGGAGGGTCTTCGATTGCGGAGAAGCCAATCGATGATGAGATTTCTTTGCAGGATTTGATTGCAACTTACCAGGCGTTGGTTTTATCCGGCGCGCCGATCGCCGAGATCAATGCCATCCGCAAGCACCTTTCGGCGATCAAGGGCGGGCGAATGGCGCAAGCCGCGCAGGGAGCGCAGCAAGTGTCAATTTTAGTTTCTGACGTTCCCGACAATACGCCGGATGCGCTTGCTTCCGGCCCTACGATGCCCGATTCCACGACAACAGAAGATTGCTATCGAATCGTTGCTGACTACGCCCTGCGAGAGCAGTTTTCAGATTCAGTCCGGGATATTTTTCGGCGCCGTGGTTTAGAGGAGACGCCGAAGTCCGACGACCCGGCTTTCCAGCGCAGCCGATGGTGGACAGTTTCGTCGAATGCTTCGTTGCTACGGGCAGTGAAAGAGGCGGCGGAGAAGAACTTCTTCGTCGATATCGATTGCAGTTGCGATGATTGGGATTACCAGCGCGCTGCGGACTATCTCCTTGCCAACCTTCGCGCGCTCGGAAAACAGCACGAACGAGTTTGCCTGATTTCTGGAGGGGAAGTAACGGTTAAGGTCACGAATGGCGGAGTGGGTGGGCGCAATCAGCAGTTTGCTCTGGCCTGCGCTCTAAAAATCGCGGGCGAAAATATCACGGTGCTGAGCGCTGGGACCGATGGAATTGACGGAAATAGCTCAGCGGCAGGGGCGATCGCGGATGGAATGACGGTTGCACGAGCCCACACAGGAGGACTCGATCCGGACCTTCATCTCAAGAGCTTTAATGCATATCCTCTCTTCAACGCATTGCAAGACGCCATCATTACCGGGCCCACGGGGAATAACCTCCGCGACCTCAGAATTCTGCTTGCGTATTGAAGGTCTTGGCATATTGTCTTCGCTCCTCTTTATCACACAAGTTAGTGACTGTCCTCCTTTCGTTTCCGCTCAGTCGCGCGGCAAAATAATTATTGGCTTCAACTCCAAATGCGCTCCAAGACCATCACCGGGATCACCTTGGCAGCTGGCTCACTTGGGATTCTAGGGTTAGCGACGCTCATGATAGGGCTGTCGGGCGATTGGCGGTGGGTCGAGGGCTGGATCTTCGGTGTCTGGTGGGTATCGTTCGTTGCTGCGCTTCTCCTGTGGCTTTGCTTCAGGGACCCTGCGCTACTGGCCGAGCGCATGCGTATGCCCGGCACCGGCGGTGAATCGGGCGCCGACCTAGCCATCCTCATCGGGATAAAAGTATGTTTCCTCGCATTGCTGGTGCTGCCGGCGTTGGATGTACGCTTCGGATGGACACCTCGTCTACCGCGGTGGTGCGAAGTCTGCGGAGGGGGCCTGCTCGTGGGCGGCAGCTTCCCGTTCTTTCGCGCGTTCACCGATAACACGTATGCGTCGCAAATGGTGCGAATTCAGAGCGAGCGCGGGCAGCATGTCGTTGACACAGGCGTCTACGGGCTTGTTCGCCACCCCATGTATCTTGGAGCAAGTCTGTGGTTCGTTGGCGGCGCGCTGTTACTAGGCTCCGTTTGCGGCCTGCTGGCAGGTCTGGCACTCGTCGGGCTGCTGGTTGTACGCATCTTTGGGGAGGAGAAACTGTTGACACGCGAACTGCAGGGATACCAGGACTATCGCGAGAAAGTGCGGTATCGTCTTATTCCGCACGTTTGGTGATTTACCCGTTGAATGGACGTGGTTCTCGATAAAGGAACGTAAGCGCTGTCTGAATCGCATCCCGACGATCGGCGCAATCCGCTAGAAGAACTGTGTGATCCCCTCTTCCATGACCCGCACGCGATCTTCAATTCCTGCTGCCCGGGCTTCCTTCTCCAGAAGCTGCAAAGGTTCCTCAATCGGCTCGTGCGAGAGGCGAAAGGTGCCGTAGTGCATGGGGACCATCCAGCGGGATTTCAAATCGAGAAAAGCGCGGGTTGCGTCGGCCGGATCGGCGTGTACATTACGAAAAGACGGCGGATTGTAAGCGCCGATCGGCAGGAGCGCGAGTTCGGGCGCGAGACGGCGACCGATCTCGCGAAATCCCGAAAAGTAAGCGGTGTCGCCAGCGTGGTAGATGGAATGTTGGCCGCTGCGGAGCACATAACCACCGTAGCCGCGATAGGAATCCTTAATGACGCGGGCGCCCCAATGACGAGAGGGCACATGGGTGATGGTCAGGCCACGTTCGCGATAGCTCTCCCACCAGTCAAGCTCAATGACATCGCTGAAGCCGATGTCGGAAACGAGATCAAACACACGGTGCGGGACCACGATAACGGGAGCTTTGCCATTGCGCCGAAGCGAATGATGCACAATAGAACGAAGCGATGGCCGATGCAGATGGTCGAAGTGCGCGTGCGTGACCAAAACAATGTCGATGGGCGGCAAATCGCGAAGCTGTACGCCGGGCTTGCGTAGGCGTTTGAGCACAAAAAGCCAGCGAGCAAAATTGGGATCGAGGATGACGTTTTGCCCGCCGATCTGAACAAAAAAGCTGGCGTGGCCGATGAAGGTGAGGCCGAGTTCTCCGTTGGCAACCAGTTGAGGTTTGTGAGTTTCTCCGCTACGCGGAGTGACTGCCGAGTGCCGAACCAGGCGCCCAAAGGCTCGGGCGCGCTTGCGAAGGACGGGATTTTTCAGTCTTGCGTCTAACATCTATATCTGTCGAGTTATTCTCGGCTTACCTGCCAATCCATATCGCTTCAGCCAGCGAACGTGGTCAGAACGAAAATCATGTTCTAGTGCGATGAATCTAAAATAAGCTGAGTTGTACTTATTCTAAGACAATCGTCTAACGATTGCTTGACCCTTGTGGCTCAGTCGGTTCTAATTCTTGTTCGGGGTACTACAGTAAGGCGGAGCGTTTATGCGAATTGCTTTCTTGGGATTGGGAATCATGGGACGGCCGATGGCGTCGAACCTGGTGAAAGCCGGGCACGAGGTCACGGTTTGGAATCGAACGGCAAAAGAAGTGGAGGGGGCGCGAATGGCTGCTTCGCCGGCCGAAGCGGCTAGAGGTGCGGAGGTGGTCTGGACTTGCGTCTCGGATACCAACGCGGTGGAAAGTGTGTTGTTGGGTCCGCAGGGCGTGGTTGAAGCGTTAAGCGAAGGTCAGATATACGTGGATTCGAGCACCATCTCGCCCACTGCGACTCGCAAGTTTGCCGAGCGTGTACAGGCCAAGGGCGCGCAGTATGTGGATGCTCCGGTTACGGGTTCGAAAGTGGGTGCGGAAAATGGCACGCTGATTTTTATCGTGGGAGGAGAAGAGTCGGCGATCGAAATACTGAAGCCATTGTTTGCCGCGACGGGCAAGAAGTTTTTCCGCATGGGTGAGACCGGAAAAGGCCAGGCTGCCAAACTGGTGATGAATCTGCAGATTGCCATGATCTATGAAGGGTTTGCGGAAGCGCTGACATTGGCCACCAAACTAGGGGTGGATGCACAGACCTTGATACCTCTAATCGAAGCGTCGATGGTGAAGTCTGGGGTAGTGGAATATAAGGCGCCTTTTGTCTTGAGACGCGATTTTTCCCCCAACTTCCCGCTGCGGCTGATGCGGAAAGACATCATTTTGGCGCGGGAAGCGGCTCGCGAAGCGCGAGTGAAGTTACCCGGCCTCGAGATGGTGGAAGAGATTTACGATATGGCCACGGAAGACGGCCACGAGAACCTGGACTATGCGGCGACTCTAACCCTGCTGGAGAAGTGGGCGGGGGTGGAAGTGAAGGGGGCGTCAGCAGCCTAGATTTCAGATCATCGTAACCGGCCTCAGCCCGGCAGACGGTGCACTGTACTCCGGTAACTATCCATAACTGTCTCTATTACATAAGTATTACAAACGACGCTTTAGCCTCCTGCTAAGGTAATCGAGGATCGCAACGGGGAAACTCAGCCAAAATGGAAATTCAAGCCCTCAACCGAAAAGCCGCTGCCGCTAATGAAATCAACTGGATCACCACAATCTTCATGGTGGCGTTCCATTTGGGCGCTATCGCAGCCTTGTTTTTCTTCACTTGGAAGGCCCTTTTTGTCGCCTGCTTCTTATGGTGGATCTCGGGCAGTCTCGGTATTGGCATGGGTTATCACCGGTTGCTCACGCATCGCGGCTACCGCGTGCCCAAATGGCTGGAGTATTTTCTGACGCTGTGCGCGACTACCGCCCTCGAAGGGGGACCGATTTTCTGGGTTGCGACGCACCGCATTCACCATCAGTTTTCTGACCAGGACGGCGATCCTCATTCGCCCGTCGATGGTAAGTGGTGGGCGCACATGGGCTGGATTCTCACCGGCAAGTCGATGCATCACGACACGACCACGCTGGCACGATACGTCCCAGATCTGGCGAAGGACAAATTTCACGTTTGGATCACGAAGTATCACTATGTTCCGATGATCGTTCTGGGGCTGGCGCTGTTAGCCGTCGGGGGCCTGCCGTTTCTGATGTGGGGAATTTTCCTGCGTACGACTCTCGGCCTGCATGCGACGTGGATGGTGAACTCGGTCACGCACACTTGGGGATCGCGCCGCTTTGCTACACGAGACCTTTCTACCAACAACTGGGTAGTGGGGAGTCTGTTTACCTGGGGCGAGGGCTGGCACAATAATCACCATGCCCATCCGGTTTCGGCCCGTCACGGCTTGGCATGGTACGAATTTGATATGAACTGGTACGGCATTTGGTTGCTTCAGAAGCTCGGCCTGGCGCGACACGTTTATCGTGTGCGCCTGGAGAAATTGCCGCCAACCCCGGCGGTGGTTCCTCAATTCACCACTCTGGATTTGGCTGCGGCCACCTCGCCTTCCGCCGCGGCAGACTAAGGCATGGTTTCGGAAAAGGTCTCGCCTAACACTAGCCATGAATAATGGCAGTTTGCTCTGCGCGAAATCCTATTAATTTATAGGAAGTTCAGTGAACGTGGGCGGCTCGTGGACGACGAGTTTGGCCTAAACCCACGGATCGCACACGATCATAAGCGAAGTGCAAATCCTGGCTGAGCCGGCTGACTACTTGCAGGCAGGCGTCACGGTGCTGGTGAAGGAACTCAAGCAAGTCCTTTCGTTTGACGACAGCCACTTGAGCATTCTCCAGCAGTTCTGCGCTGATCTCGTGAAAGCCGCCAACCAGTGCTGCGCTCAGCCCCAGAACTTCGCCTGGATTCGCAATGCGCAGGGTCAATTGGGTTCCCGATTCCGAACAGACCGAGAGCTTAGCGCGGCCCTGGCAGAGAACGAAAACGCTGCGGGCAGGCTGGCCTTGACGTAACAAGATCGTGCCACGAGGATAGATCGCCAGCGATTTCAGGAGATCGAAGTCGCGAAGAGCATCCTGAGTAAGGCCACAAAATAAGCGGTCGGGACGTCTAACACATTCCAGGCAGCTCCGCTCGATTACGCTCTCCATGCTTTCTAAATAATCCAGCAGGGCGCCGGAGACAGTGATTGCAGTCACCGTTGAGCGTGACTCAGGCCCAATTAGAATGCGCTAATTGTTGCTCGCCATGAGCCGCAACGCCGATTTATTGCGGATCACCAGCGTCGAGCCTTTGGACTGTATCACTTGCCTGCGCTTGAGATCGGCGAACAAACGAGTGACGGTTTCGCGCGAAGTGCCGATCATCTGCGCAATTTCTTCATGGGTAAGAGCCAGCTTCAAACGCGGCTCTTGTTTGGCGGACTCGCCGTTACGCGAACTCCACTCCAACAGCAACTTTGCGAGTTTTTCTCCTGCGGAGTGGGAAAGTCCGAGAGCGCGGACTTCGTGGCACGCGTTGTTGTATTTTTCGCTCAGTTGCTCAGCGACTTTGAAGCAAGCGTCCGAATGTTCTTTGAGGAAGCGCAGAAAATCGTCACGCTTAACGAAATTCACTTGGCAAGGGTCGATGGTTTCTGCGGTCAACTCATAAGGCTTACCGGATACCGTGGCGCTTAATCCGAGTACTTCCCCGGGCTCGGCGATTTTTACGATCAGAGTTTTGCCGTCCGTGGCGCAGATAGAGAGCTTAACTCTGCCTTTGCAAAGCACGAAAAGGCCGCGCGGCGCCTGGCCCTCGACGAACAGAACCGCGCCCTTGGGATAAGCAGTGGCGTACTTGATCGCTTCAAAAGCTTGCAGCGCCGGGCCGGACAGATCGCAAAACAGCCGCTCCGTGCGGGCCTTACAGGTCAGGCAGCTTTCGATCAGATCCAACCCATATGGTGAAAGCATGACGCACCCCCTGCGACGCCTTCACTTGCATCGATAGACCGCGCTCCGATTGCCAAGCGCATGTGATCTGCGTCACGAGACCAGTGTCCGCTTTCACAGAACCCTTAGCTGTGACCTTTGCCACCGGGGGTTGTGACACGGCTCACAACCGGCGGCCATTCGAGTTTGGGACGGTTTACGGCCTAAAATTCGGGCCTAAATATTGGCTTTCACAAGGATTTCAGGGCATACTAAGGCGAAGCTGGGTCGCAGGCCAATGTACCTATGACTGCCTTCCTGAAGTGGATTCAACCATCGCAGAACGGCGGACCAGAGTCGGCGCAGCGCCAGCGCCTGCAGTTGGCACTTGTCGTGTTGGTAGTTGCGCTGTTCGTGGTGGTGATTCGTGATATCCACGATATGAGCCCGCCAGTTCCAGTGAACCCAGAGCCTGTATCCATAGCGCAGACCAGCGCCGCGCCACCGGCTGGCGTAACGCCCGAGGAATCCACACCGGCGCCAACGATCGATGCACCGGCGAAAGGCTCAAAGTCAAAGCAGGCGCGAGTGAAGCGTCCAGTGATCGGGACCATGGCGCCACGAGGCGGGAATGATGTTTCTGCCGGACCGACCATCCTAGCCACCGATCGCGCTATCCTTCCGCCGCTGGAAGTTTCGGTGGTGGCGGGAAACCAGAATCGACCACTGCCGGCGCGGAGCAATTCGGTTGATGTGGACATGCAGAATGGAAGCCCGCCGGAAACCGCGCAGTCACCGCAGCCCACGGAGCCCTCCGCGACGGCGCAGGCCGATGTTACGCCTAAGGTAACGCTTTCGCATGATGTTGCGGACCGGGTTTCCCACTCCGTAGCGCCGAGCTATCCGCTTCTGGCTAAGCAGATGAAGGTGCAAGGCGCGGTAGTGCTGCAAGCCCTGATCGATAAAGGCGGGCATATTCAAAGTCTGCACGTGGTGAGCGGCCCGGCGATCCTGGCGGCGGCCGCGCAAGAGGCGGTCAAACAGTGGCGCTTCAAACCCTATTATCAGGACGGGCAGGCCGTGGAGACTGAGGCCCGAGTCAGTGTAAATTTCACGATTTCAACTTTCTGAAAGGTGGCAAGTCCGGCTGTTTGGGTTGCCGAATCTTGCATGCAGAGAAATTCTAGGAGTTGCCGGCGGCAGGAAGTTTTGGGTCTGGCTCTGCTGGTGTTTGTCGGCATCCAAACGGTGATGGTTGACAGGGCAAAAGCTGCGGAACCAGCAGCGAAGGACAAGGCTTTCACGATCTCCAGCAGCAATTTTTCGTCCGGTGGCGAGATACCGAAGAAGTTCAGTTGTGATGATAGCGATGTTTCGCCGGAACTCAGTTGGACGGGAGCACCGGCGGGCGTGCGCAGTTTTGCGGTGATTGCCGACGATCCCGATGCGCCCGCGGGAACGTGGACCCACTGGGTGCTATTTGATCTTCCTCCGCAGACCACTGAATTACCCGAGGGGGTGCCCAAGGTCGATGAAGTGCCTACGGGTGGGCGGCAAGGGCGCAATGACTTCGGCAAAATAGGCTATAACGGGCCCTGTCCGCCGCCAGGCAAGCCGCATCGTTACTTCTTTAAGCTCTATGCTTTAGACCAAATGCTGAACTTGAAGCCTGGAGCCAGCAAGAGGGAAGTCGAGCAGGCTATGCAGGGCCACGTCTTGGGAAAAGCTGAACTGACGGGGAAGTACCGGCGGTAGGGTTTCGAGAGGTTTCTGGGGTAAACTCGCGCAAAAATTAACAGGCGTCCGGACTCTTGCGAGTCGCTGGACGCCCGGGCAGCCCTCCCCCAGAACTGCTCGAATATGAATGTAAGACGGAAGGCCCGATTCGGGAATGGCCCGAGTGTGCTAGGAGAAGCCACAAAGGTGCTATCCCCATATCCCCATATCCTTACCCTCAATCATCGCTATCCCCCAAGCCCGGTAATTTCGGCTACTCTAGCCATTCACTTGAGGATCGACTCTGTGGCACCGCAGTTTGCTATAACCCTGGCGTTACTACCAAATCTAAGCTGAAGCTCCTCCCGGCACCGCCGATGGAATAAGGCAGCGGAATGGCGGGCGCAGCATGGCCAATCTTCAGGAATCGGAGTTTCCCCGGGCGGTGCTTGAGAGCCTGCCCAGCGGTGTGTGCGTGATCGACCGGAGCGGGAAAGTCCTGTTTTGGAATCATGGGGCCGAGCACATTGCGGGACATCATCAGCATGAAGTGATTGGGCGCCACCATGGGACTCTGTTGGGGCTCTGTCGAGGTGGGGAAGACAAGCCGTGCGGCAAGGCGTGTCCTATCGTTGCGACCCTGCAGGAAGGCAAATCGACGGAAGAACAAATCGTATTGGAGCATAAGCAACGGCATGCGGTGCCGGTGCGAATGCGCTTTGCGCCGGTGCGTGATCTGCGTGGCGCAATCGTCGCGGTAGTGGCCAATTTCTACATTCACAACCAAAAGACAAATCAAGAAAACCGGCGTCCGGTAACGCCGGCAGGCGCCACGGATGAGATTACGGGGCTGGCGAATCATGGATTCACTGAGTTTCATCTGCGGGAGAATCTTGCGGAGTTTCTCGAGTATCACGTTCCCTTTGGCATCATTGTGATCCGAGCTGACCAACTGGCTCAGTTCCGTGCGAAGTACGGGCGCAAAGCGGGCGACTCCATTTTGCAAGTAATCGCGCAGGACTTGAACCAAATCTTTCGTCCCACCGACTTCATTGGCCGCTGGGATGAAGAGAAATTTCTGGCTATCCTCTCGAACTCGGAAGAAATAGGAGTACGAAAAGCGTTCGAGCGAGTGCACAAACTCATTCACTCGGCGAGCATTCCCTGGTGGGGCGAGAAGCTCTCGGTAACAGTGACGTTGGGCTACGCCACGCCGGAAGCCGGGGACAAGCTCGCGTCGTTGATGCAGCGCGCTGAGGTATCGCTCGGTGGAATTACTGCGCCGCGAGCTGGGGCTTTGCCCGCGAGCACCTGCGTCCCGGGAAGATAAAAATCTATGTTCGCAATCATCGGTATTGTGGTCGTGTTTGGAGCGGTTCTGGGCGGATATCTCATGGAGCATGGGCATATTCGCGTGCTGATGCAACCGGCGGAGTTGCTGATCATTGGGGGGGCAGCGAGTGGGACGGTCTTGATCGCAAATCCGCTGCACGTGTTGAAACAGATTGCCGGGGGAATCACGGGAGTTTTCAAGGGATCGCCGTTCACCAAGCAACGCTATCTCGACACTCTGAAGATGGTGTATGACCTGCTGAACAAGGCGCGGCGGGAAGGATTGATGGCGCTGGAAAATGACGTCGAAGAGCCGGAGAAGAGCCAGCTTTTGTCGAAGTATCCGGCGTTTCTGAAGGACCACCATATTCGTGATTATTTTTGCGACACCATGCGGATGGCGATCAGCGGAGTGGAGGCGTTCGATCTGGATCAACTGCTCGATCTCGATCTGGAAGTGCATCATCAGTGTGCCACGCAACCGATTACGTCTCTGAGCACCACGGCTGACTCTTTACCCGGACTGGGAATCGTGGCTGCAGTGTTGGGTGTGGTCATTACGATGCAAGCCTTGGGAGGGCCGCCGGAAGAGATCGGGCAAAAAGTGGCGGCAGCGTTGGTGGGGACGTTCCTTGGGATTCTCATGTGCTATGGGCTGGTGGGGCCGATTGCCGCCAACATGGGAAAACTCGTGGAAGACGAGGCAGCGTATCTGCATGTGTTGCGGGTGGTAATGATTTCGTTTCTCAAAGGAACCGCGCCGATCATGGCGGTGGAATTTGCGCGGCGGGCGGTTCCTGGGCACGTGCGGCCGTCGTTCCAGGAGGTTGAGACAGCCTGTCGCAACCGTGGCGGCGATGAGGCGGCTCCGGCGGGAGGAGAAGCGCCACCGCCGGCCGAGGCGGCGCAGGGAGCAAGCGCATGAGCCAGGACCGACCTTTCATCATCGTTAAGAAAAAGGGTGGGCACGGCGGCCATCATGGTGGCGCCTGGAAAGTGGCTTATGCCGATTTCGTCACCGCGATGATGGCGTTGTTCATCGTGCTTTGGCTATTGAACTCAAGCAAGAAAGTGCAGGAAGCGGTGGGCGGATATTTTCGCGATCCGACCGGGAAGACGAAAAATATCGGCAATGACGTGAACGGCTCCGGACGGAATCTCGAGATCACAAAAGACAATATGCCGCAGTTGAAAGCAGAAATTGAGCGGCGGATCCATCAGATGAACGATTTTGAGAAGCTTAAGAACCAGATCGAGATGACGGTGACTCCCGAAGGGTTGCGCATTGAACTGCTGGAAGCCGCGACCGGGACGTTCTTTGATCTGGGACGCGCGCAGCCGAATGATACGGGAAGGGAATTGCTGTCGTTGCTGGCGCAGGAATTGGGGAAGTTGCCGAATCGTATTTCGATTGAAGGTCACACGGATTCCAAGCCATATTCCGGGAAGAAGGAATACAGCAATTGGGAACTATCGGCGGACCGGGCGAACGCTGCGCGCCGGCTCATGCAGGATAACGGTCTAAGGAAAGACCAGGTGGCACAGGTGCGAGGCTACGCAGACCAGATGCTACGCAAGCCGGAGGAACCGCTGGACCCTTCCAACCGGCGAATATCGGTGATCGTGCAGTATGTGGAGAAGGATCTGCAACCGATTGACTCGCGCTGAAAAATTGGGCCTGCAATTTGCAGGCCCATAATAAGGACAATAAGAAATAATTACTTGCCCACGTAAGTGAGCGGGCTTCCGATGCCGGTGGCGTAGTCCCAGCCTTTCTCGCACGGATAGCCGTTATTGCCCACAGTCTCATCGCGCCAAACTTTGGTGTAGTGCGCTTTGGCGTAGGGATAGAGTCCCGACAGTTCCTGTTGTGTAGATTTGGCATGATGGCCGGCGGTGTTCACTAGGCCTGCAAGGAGTGGCGAAGAGACGCTGGTGCCGCCGACTTGCTGCCAATCGTAACCGCCATCGGCATCGTACATAGCGACGCCGGTTGCGGGGTTGGCATCGGCCGAAAAGTCCGGAGTGCCACGTTGTCCTCCGATAATGCCCTTGATCAGGTCTTGAAAAGCGGGACGAGACTCGTAAACACTGGGCCCGCCGCCGCTGCCAGACCAGCCTTGTTCGGTAACCGTATTACCGGAACGAATGATTGTGGTTCCACCAGCCGCCACGACATAGGGGGACATGGCGGGATAGCCGGCCGGTGCGCCATTGTCTCCAGTAGAGCCGAAGTAGACGATTCCATTTGCCTGGAAATGGGAGTCATCGCCCGTCTCTCCGGGGTATTCACTGCCAGACCAGCTATTGCTGATGGTGCCGCCGCCCGCCTGCTGAACGAGGGTTGCGGCCATGTCCTCTGCTGCATACAGACTCGAGTACTGGTTGTCTTGAGCCTCGACCAGAATAATCTTGGCATTCGGGGCCATAGCGTGCGCCATCTCAATATCGAGGGCTTCTTCGAGGCTCCATCCGCCGGGATTATTTTGTGGTTGCTTGCCGCTGGCATACACCTGAGAAAAACAGCCGTTGGCTTTCGTGCAAGAGGGCAGTGCAAATTGAGTTGAGAATGCGATCAAGTCCTGTTCTGCATCGGGATTGTCGTACGCGTCCACGATGGCGACGGCACCGAATCCGCCGCTAGGAACTTGCGTAGTTCCGCTAATCGGGCAACCTGGGACCACTGGGACAAGTTGATAGACACAAGCGAGCGCGGCCGGCGTTTCCGCCGATGAAGGAGGCGCGGAAAAATTCGGATGTGCATTTCCAACAAAGATCTCAAAGTTGGTGTGGGCGCGGAGTCCAACATCCTCGGGATGCTCAATGCTGGAAGCGGGAACGAGTACGGATCCGCCTGGAACGTTATAGGTTTCCTGAGCTGCAACGAAAGTTGAAAGCAGGAGAACGATGAGCGCGAAGGCGCCCAAGAAAGCGATTAAGCGTTTCATTCAATTGTCTCCGTAAGTGAAATGGGTGAGATCTGGTTGGGCCGAGGAGCCTGGATGCCGAGATCCGAGGTCGGCGGCGTTTGGAACTTTGCGCGGCCGGCCAAACTGGCTGCGCATAGATGAATTCGGGTCAGCATTCGTTATGAACGTTTCCGTTTCTAAGAACTGGGTTAAGAAAGCGTGGCTTCGAGATTGAGAGCCACGACTCGTCAGAGTTGTTATTGCCGTGTTATCAAAACCGGGCAGGGTGCCGTGCTAACGACATCGGAAGCGACCGACCAAGGCAGATGCGATTGGAGTGCGGCCACTGCCGGTTTTCCGACGCCCATCACAATTAAATCCACGTTGTGCTCACGGGCGACTTGCGTGATTGCCGGAGCGGGAAAATCGAATACGACCAGATAATCGGGACGACACCAGGACTCTGCCGGCATGAGATTCTCCAAGCGCTTGCGTGCGGCCATTTCGACGACGGCTTTGTGCTCGTGAGGCACTAATGGAATTGCGTGAAAAAAGATCAGCTTGGCCTGATTTTCCTCCGCCAGCGACAATGCGTAGGGCAGGCCGTGCAGCGCAGCGTCGGAAAAGTCAGTGGCGAATAGAATCTGTTTCAGTTCCCATGGTCTGCCGCAGCATGCGGCAGCTTCCGGGCCGACGGTCAATACGGGACACGCGGCTTGGCGGTAGATTTTTTCTGCCGCCGAGCCAAGTACGAACTTCTTTAGGCCGTGACGCCCATGAGTACCGACCACCACAACGTCAATGCGCTTCCTTACGATGAGGTCCGAAATTGCCTCGCCCAATTCGCCGCGCTGCAGAATTTCCTGGTGGGCAACATCGCCGAAGTTGGCGGCGGAGACGAACGCGGCCATATTCTGTCTTTCGCGGTCCCAGGACATATCCAGATCGGCCGGAATAGGCTCCAACGGCACGCTGAGATAGGGCTCGTAAGGGACGATGCGGGTAACGAAGATTTTTCCTTCGTAAGCGCGACCTAGTGCCAATGCGAAGGGAAGAGCAGCCTTTGAGGCACCGGAAAAATCGGTAGCGAATAGAATGTTGCTAAGAGCGATATGCGAGATGACCGGAGCAGTCTGCATAGCGCACCTCCTCGTGGCTTACAGGTCCGGGTAAATTACGCTATCTAACTCATACGCCGGCCGGAACATACGATCAGTGACATGCATCACGGCAGAATGTGAATTAAAAAGACGAGATTCCAAAGAAGAATGGAACCCTTATGCGGCATCGCGAATCTCATAACAGGGTGCTTTGTGGTGAGGGCGGGGGATAGGGCGCGTAACCTTCGTTAACCGGGGAAATTCATTAATTCCCAACAACGGCTGGATTCGTGGCGGCATCAATAGTAGGATGTCGTGACCTGCGCTGTCCAGTCTCGAGCCAGCACCCGAAGGGACACTCATGACCGCGAGCGTTGCACAGTCTTCCCGACCGAATACCCACAAATCGCTGCGGGAGCAGTTCGCCAAAATTCGGCAAACCAGCATGCGGATCACGGAATGGCTGTCGGCCGAGGATCAGATGCTGCAGTCGATGCCGGACGCCAGCCCAACGAAATGGCATCTGGCGCATACTACGTGGTTCTTTGAAACATTTATCCTGCTTCCCAATGCCCCCCACAGATACAAGCCTTTTGATGATCGCTATCAATATCTCTTCAATTCCTATTACAAGCAGTTAGGGGCGCATCCGTATCGTGGCTCGCGAGGATTGTTGTCGCGGCCGAGGCTAGAGGAAGTGCATGCCTACCGCGAGCAGGTTGATCGAGTGTTGGTGGCGCGGCTTGATCGATTTGATGATCCCGTGAATGAACTCATCGAGTTGGGCATCAATCACGAGCAGCAGCATCAGGAATTGATTCTTACTGACATCAAGCATGGATTGTGGTCGTCTCCACTGCGGCCCGAGTTTATTCATGGGCCAAGGGCAGTGGACGTTGCGCCGCGTGTGGATTGGACCGAGTTTGACGGCGGGATTCACGCGGTTGGTCATGCGGGTGGAGGTTTTGCGTTCGACAACGAAGGCCCGAGGCATGAAGTTTTGCTGCAGCCATTTGCGATTGCGTCACGCGCCGTGACTAATAGCGAATATCTTGAGTTCATGCAGGATAGAGGGTATAAGCGGCCGGAGTTGTGGCTCTCCGATGGCTGGGACGCAGTTTGCACTCAACGATGGAACGCGCCTCTGTATTGGGAAGAGACCCCTGACGGCAACTGGCGTCAGTTTGTGCTGAATGGCACGACAGGAGCGGGAATGAAGGATGTGAATCCGGCAGAGCCAGTCTGTCACGTGAGTTACTACGAAGCGGATGCCTATGCGCGATGGGTTGGAGCACGGCTTCCCAGGGAAGAAGAATGGGAAGTGGCGGCGGCACAGATGCCGTCTGAGGGCAGCTTTTTGGATGACGGCGTCTTTCATCCGAAAAGAGCGAACGGTGAAGGGAATCAGCAGATGTTCGGAGACGTATGGGAATGGACGGCAAGCCCATACGTTGCGTACCCGGGATTTAAGCCCGCAACGGGCGTTGTCGGCGAATACAACGGCAAGTTCATGTGCAATCAGTTGGTGTTGCGTGGAGGCTCCTGTGCGACACCGGCGAGCCATATTCGCGCCAGCTATCGCAACTTTTTTCCGCCCCATGCGCGATGGCAATTTTCGGGCATCCGGTTGGCCAAGTGATCGCTCGCGAAGTCGTAGCTCTCCCCCAATACGCCGAGGAAGTGACTGAGGGCCTGTTAAGCCAGCCAAAGACTCTGCCGTGCAAATTGTTTTATAACGCGGCGGGTTCGGCGCTGTTCGAAGAGATCACCGAGCTTCCCGAATACTACTTGACACGAACGGAGTTGGCGATTTTGCGAGACCGCGCAGACGATATCGCGCGCGCGGTTGGGCCTGGCGTCACGGTTATCGAACTGGGCGCGGGAACAGCGACCAAGACGGGCACTTTTCTCGAGGCCTTGGCGCGTCGGCAGATGCGGGTCGAATACGTTCCTGTAGACATTTCTCCGGCTGCGTTGCGGGAAGCGCGGGAACGAGTGCAATCGCAGCTGCGCTCGGCATCGGTCCGGCCGGTGGTTGCGGATTTCAGCGGGGGCTTTGGTTTTTTGCGGGCGATTCCGGGGAAAAAGCTGGTGCTGTACCTGGGATCGAGTATCGGGAATTTCACTCCCGATGCGGCTGTCCAGATGCTGAGCCAGATCCGTGGAGAACTGCAAGACGGAGACGCTCTGCTGCTAGGCACGGACCTGGTGAAAGATGAGTCGATCCTTGTCCCGGCTTATGACGATTCTCAGGGAGTCACCGAACGCTTCAACAAGAATATTCTGTGCCGACTGAATCGCGAGTTAGGTGGAAATTTCGATCTGGATTCGTTCCGGCATGTTGCCATTTGGAACAAGAAGCTGTCGCGGATGGAGATTTACCTGGAGAGCCTGCGATTGCAAACGATAAACCTCGGGCTTTTGAATCTGCGCGTCACGATGGCAGACGGCGAGCGCATCCATACGGAGAACAGCTACAAATACACCATGCCAATGGTGCGAGGGATGTTGAAGCCCGCGGGCTTCGTGCTGGAAAAGAGCTGGTTCGATATGAAGAAATGGTTTGCGCTGCATCTGGCGCGAGTTAAGTGAAGGTTTGGCATCTTCTTTCCGAGTGAACCCGGCCGGGTCACTACCCGCCAATCTCTGATACGCAAGTCGATTGGGCGAAGTTCCGCACCAGGCTTGCTATGTCGTCATGAGATGGCAGGCGTGGGTTTTGACAATTAGCCAAACCTCTCGTCCCTCCCGCAATTGCAAGGAATCCCGGGCGGCCAAGGTGAGCTGAACGTTCATCTCGACGCCACAATTGACGCGTGCATTGACGATGACATCGCGCTGGGAAAGAGAAGCGACTCTGCCGGGAATGACGTTACGCGCGCTCAAACCCTGGGGCTGAATCGTCCCCAAGAGAATGTCTCCGGCGCGAATGCCGATACGAAGCCTGGAACCGATCTCCGCCCGCACGAGCGGAGTCTCCAACTCGACTTGGCTGCCGGTGAGACGGCAAGTCATGGTGCCACGATCTTCGTGGGCGAAGAGAACTTCGGCATCAAAAATATTCTCGAAACCGGCGAGTTGGGCGATGGATTCCTGTCGCGGAGCGGTCATGACTTCGTGGGGCGTTCCTTGCGCAACGATGCGGCCGTTTTCGAGGGCAAGCACATGCTCGCCTAAAGCAAAAACTTCCTCACGGCTGTGGGTTACGTAAAGGATCGGGACCTGGTGGGCAGCGTTCCAACTGCGCAGATCGTCGATAATTTTGGCTTTGGTGGCGGCGTCGAGTGCGGCCAAAGGCTCGTCGAGTAGGAGCAAGCAAGGGTCGATGACCAGAGCGCGTGCAAGTGCCACCCTTTGCCGCTCGCCGCCGGAAATTTCTCCGGGCTTCTGTGCGCTCGAATGCGAGATGCGAAACGACTCGAGAATCTCCGAGGTTCTCTTGCGGCGGTCAGTTGCGTTCCGCTTCGAAAGTCCATAGGCGATGTTTTCTTGAGTGGTGAGGTGAGGGAAAAGAGCCAGATCCTGGAAGACGTAGCCGATATGACGTCGCTGCACGGGAAGATTGAGTCGTCGATCGGCATCAAAGAAAACTCGATCACCGACCGAAATTCTGCCCATATCCGGTTTCTGCAAACCTGCGATGCAGTTGAGTAAAGTCGTTTTTCCTACACCCGAGGCCCCGAAAATAATAGTTATGCCGGCAAGCGCATCGAAAGCGACATCAAGAACGAAGTCATCTCCATTCCGCGGCAGGCGTCTGCCAATGCGAACCGAGAGGGCCGAAGTTGTGTTCGCCTTCGTCGAGAGTGGTATTACTTCCACGGCCATAGAGCCCACACCTTTCGATTCACTCCGTAGACCAGACAGAGCGTGGCAAAGGATGCCACCAGCAAAACCAAGGATGTTTGATTGGCCGAGGCGAAATCGAAGGCCTGAACTTTATCGTAGATATCGATGGAGACGGTGCGGGTGACGGCGGGAATGTTGCCTCCGACCATAAGCACTACGCCGAATTCTCCGAGCGTGTGAGCAAAGGCGAGCGCCACGCCAGTAACCAGTCCGGGCAATGACAATGGCACGATCACGCGAAAAAATGTCCGCAGGCTTGAAGCGCCAAGCGTGGCGGAGGCGGCAAGCAGCCGGCGATCTACGAGCGAAAACGCAGTTGCGAAAGGCTGAACCGCGAATGGCAGGCTGTAAAGAATGGACCCAATCACCAGCCCACCGAACGTAAAGGCGAGTGTGTGGCCAGTGAGCGATTGCCACCAGCGTCCAAATGGACTACGCGAGCCAAGGGCGAGCAGAACATAGAAACCCAGTACGGTTGGCGGAAGTACCAGAGGCATGGCGACAAGAGCTTCCACCAAGAATTTCCACCGCCAGGTGGAGTAGGCAATCCAGTAAGCAATTGGGAGTCCGGCGATCAGCAAAATTGCCGAAACCAGCACCGCCAGCCGAATTGTCAACCAAAATGCCTGCCAGTCCATTTTCTTGTCTAGCCAATGGAAGAAGCCAGTATAGACAAATCAGTTCCAAACTGGGCCGCGACGTCGCCGCCATGTTCAACGGTCACAAAGGGAGTGGTTGCCCTCTGCTTAGGATGATCCCGGAGGTAGTACATGGAACTCGAGGAAGCGGTCAAGATTATTCGCGCGCTGGCCGACGGGGTCAATCCTGAAACCGGCGAGGTTCTGCAAGAGAATTCGGTTTGCCGTGCGCCGCAGTCGGTAAAGGCGTTGAATCGCGCGCTGGGAGCTTTAACCGGACAACTGGAACGAGAGAAAAATCGCCCACAGAATGCAGGCAAATCCTGGACACGGGCGGAGGATGAGCAAGTCTGCGAAGAGCTGAAGCAAGGGAATGACTTTGCACAGATTGCCAAAACGCACAATCGGAGCGTGGCGGCGATCGTGGCTCGTTTGATCAAGCTGGGCAAGATTGCTCCAAGCAAGTCGAGCCGCATGTTTCCCAGCCAGGTGGCGTAGCGATGCCTGCTGGCAATTTCAGGGCTGCGCACAATGGATACTGGCTTTTGCCATTCTTCCTTTGGATCATGTGCTCGACGAATATTTGTGGGCAGAGTCAGGTTGGGGGAGATAAGCGGCCAGAGATAAAGCGCCATGATCAGATCGTCCGGGAAGGGCGCTGGTTTTCCCACGGGCGACTCGCTCCAGGAGAGTCTGCTGCGGCGCTCCGATATCAAGCGTTTTTACGGAAAATGCAAGCGCGCGGGGCAGTCGATCAGAGGAAGCGGTCGCCGAGCCTGCCGGCTTCAGGCTGGACATCGCTTGGCCCAGCCCCCTTAGCCTCAAACGCGGGCGGAACTGGAGAGCAAGACTACGGATGGGTTTCGGGACGAGCGACGGCGGTTGCCATCGATCCGGCCGACCCGACGGCGAACACGGTCTATGTCGGCGGAGCCTACGGTGGAGTGTGGAAATCGACGAATGCTCTCAGCTCAAGTCCGGCCAGCGTGGTCTGGACTCCTTTGACCGACACGCAGGCGACGCTGGCGGTTGGCGCGATCGCAATTCAGCCGCAGCTCTCGAATCCGGATCCCAGCGCAAGCGTGATCCTGGTGGGCACGGGAGAAGCGAACAGTTCGACAGATTCCTATTACGGTTTAGGTATCTTGCGATCCGCCAATGCAGGCACGACCTGGACACTGATCTCGTCTGATGCGACTGGCACGAGACCATTCGCTGGGATGGCTTTTAGCAGGATGGCATTCAGCACTATCAACCCAAATCTGGCGGTGGCGGCGACGGCCGGCGCTTCGGAGGGAATTATCGAGGGATTGGCGAGCTCGTTGACTGCCAATCTTGGGTTGTATTACTCAACCGATGGCGGCATGACGTGGAACTTCGCCAGCGTGCAAGACGGCTCGACTTCAACCGCGCCGGGTTCGGCCACAGGCGTGGTTTACAACGCAGTTGCCGGGCAGTTTTTCGCGGCATTGCGTTACCACGGATTTTATTCGTCGAGCGATGGAATGCACTGGAACCGCCTACTGAACCAGCCTGGATCTGGACTGACGACGGCCGCTTGTCCGGCCCAAACAGGCAGTACGACATGCCCGATCTATCGCGGCGAACTCGCAGTCGTTCCCGGTCGCAACGAAATGTACGTTTGGTATGTCGATGCGGGCGACAATGATCAGGGAGTTTGGGAATCGACTAACGGCGGTGCGAGTTGGAGTTCCATTAGCGACATTGGCATCGCGCAATGCGGTGACAATGATGGCTGCGGCACGGAGCAGGGCACTTACAATTTGGAGCTTGCTGCAGTTCCGGACGGAGGGGCGACTGATCTTTATGCCGGCTCGGTGAATCTGTACAAATGCCAGATCACGGTCGCAGCCCCGAATTGCAGCGGCACGGCTCCGGATACCTTTCTCAATCTCACCCATGCTTATGGGTGCAGCTCAATTGCGATGGTGCATCCGGCGCAGCATGCTCTGGCATTTTTGTTGACTAACAATAACCAGCAAGACCCGATGTACTTTGCGAATGATGGCGGTGTCTATCGCACGCTGGACGGATATAGCGGCCTTACAGACGGAGCGTGTGACGGAGGAAGCAATCAATTCGACAGTTTGAACCAGACTCTGGGATCGATGACGCAGGTTGTTTCATTTTCCGAACCGCCTGACGATCCCAACACAATTCTGGGCGGAACGCAGGGAAATGGAGCGGCAGCCACGCAGTCCGCGCTGGCGGGTTCCAGTTGGCTGGCGGTGTTTCCAGGCGACACTGGATACAACCAGATCGATCCGGATAACGTAGACGACTGGTTTGTATCCAGCCCGCCGGACGAGTTGTCGGGAGTCAACATATTTGGATGCGCGTCGGGATTTAATTGCACTACGCAGGAATTTCAAGGCGATCAGGTCGTCAGTAGTTCGACGGTGGGAGGGGATACTGGTTCGTTCTATCCAGCCTTTATGCTGGATCCGCAGAATTCCTCTGAAATGCTGGTGGGAACGTGCCGGATGTGGCGCGGATCGAGTAGCGGAACCGGATTTGGGCTGTTGAGTAACAATTTCGAAACCGGTGGCAGCGGGACATGCACGGGCAGCGAAACCAATCTGGTGACGGCGATGGCTGCCGGCGGCCCGCTGGATCAGAATGGCTTTTCAAACGTCATCTATGCCGGTACCGACGGGTTTGGTCCGTTGATCCCTACGATTCCACCAGGCGGTCACGTGTGGGTGAGCACGAGTGTAGCCGGCGGGCCTCCAACTTGGATTGATCAGACCGGCTCGATTAATCCCAATTCGTATCCAATCTCAGGAATTGCAATCGACAATTCGGATTCCACCGGGCAAACAGCCTACGTCGGCATCATGGGTTTCCACGTTTCTCATTTGTGGAAGACCACCAACGGTGGAGCATCGTGGACGGACTTCACAGCCAATCTTCCTGATGCCCCGGTCGACGCGGTTCTGGTGGATTCCGGGTTGAATCCTGCGACCGGGACTGTGTACGTGGGAACTGAGGTGGGAGTGTTCTCTAGTTCAACCGCCACTCCAAACTGGACGGAAGTCGGTCCCGCGGCGGGGGGTGGTTTGCCGGGCTACTTGCCGAATGTGGCCGTGACCGCTCTGCGCATGTACAACGACGGCACGAACAAGTGGCTGCGAGCGTCGACGTACGGACGAGGGATATGGCAGTTCTCCTTGCTGACCACGACCGACTACGTGTTCGACATCTCCAACACGCCGCAAACTGTGTTTGCGGAGTCCCTTCCGGCTGTATTCAATGGAACTATCTATTCTCTCGACGGCTACAACAGTTCCGTCCAGCTGAGCTGCCAGAACGGTGTGACGGCGCCGCCGCCGACTTGCACGGTGAATCCAAGCAGCATCATTCCGACCTCGAATGGTGCGCCCTTCACAGTTACGACGGGCGGGCCAGACGGAACCTATACTTTCGATTTGCACGGCGTGGGCGGCGATCCGCAAGGAATCCAGCATGATAGCTCAATCACGCTAAACGTAGTGGATTTTGGTTTGAGTGCTCCGTCGCCGAGCAGTGTCACCATTGGGCCGGGCCAAGTCTCGAAGGCGATCCAATTTCAGGTGACGGCGGAGGGCCCGTTCAATCAGACCGTAAATCTTTTCTGCAGCGGACTACCCACGGGCGCGGCATGCACTTTTCAACCCTCGAGCGCGGTCAATCCGGGCTCTGGCCAGCCAGTCAACGTGACTCTAACTATTAGTGCGGCTTCGAATACGCCCGCCGGGACGTTCCCAGTGGGGATTCAAGGGTCGGTGACCGGAGGTCCCACGAAGTCGCAAAGCGTCTCTCTGACGGTAACACTTGATTACTCGCTGGCCATCGGCAATTCTCCCCTTTCGGCCTACCAAAATGCATTTGCAATCTTTAATGGAACGCTGACGTCGTTGAACGGATACAACAGTCCCGTCAATTTAAGTTGCGGGAACGGGGCACCGCCGACGTGCACGGTATCGCCAGCGACGGTTACGCCGACGGCTGCCGGTGCGCCGTTCACGGTTACGGTTAGCAGCACTCAGTGCGGACAATATAACTTCAACATCAACGCGGTGGGAACCGACCCGTCCGGTGTTTCTCACTCGACGGCTGTGCAGTTCAACTCAAACAGCCTCGCGCCCCCGAACTACACGCTGGAGGTCGGCAACTCCCCGTTGACAGCGACCGTGAATGCCCCCGCGATCTTCAACGGGATGCTCTACGCGACTGCGTGCTACAGCAGCGCGGTGATGCTCTCCTGTGGGTCGGGTGCGCCGCCTAAGTGTGCGGCATCGCCGGCGGCGCTTGTGCCTACAAGCAACGGCGCGCCATTTACTGTGACGGTAAGTAGCGGTAGCGTCGCGACCTATAACTTCAACATCTCGGGACAAGGAACCGATCCCTCCCAAATTCAGCACACGGCGCTGGCGTCCTTCACAACGACCGCGGCCTCGGCTTTTGATTTCTCGATCACCAATGTTTCCGGACCGGAGTCGGTCGTGGCGGGATCGACGGCGACTTTTACTTTGCAGCTTGCTCCGACGGGAGGTTCCTTTCCTGAGAATGTTGCGTTGAGTTACTCGGCATGTCCACCTCTAAGCACATGTGGTCTGAGTCAGACGCAGGTGAACGCCGGGAAAGGCGCGACGACGCTCACATTTACGGTGCAGACTGCTGCTCCAATCGTAGCGTCGAATCGAAGGATACGAATTGTCGCAGCACTCTGGACGCTCTGGCCTGGGGTGATAATAATGGTTGGCGCGCGGTCCGGTCGTCGGCACAAAAGATGCGTGCTGTTGACATTGGTTTGCCTGCTTTCACTACTGTGCTTGACCGTTTCGTGCGGAAGCGGGCTTCAAGGAGGAAGCACCGCGGCTGCCGAACCTGGCACGCCGCCTGGAGTCTACGGTGTGACGGTTAGCGCAGCCATGAACAGTGCTCCCGGTTCTCCGACGGAGAGCACGTATCTGACCCTGACCGTTACCGCAAACTGAGCACTTGGCAGTGACTCACGCTGTTATATTCTTGACTGCTGCGCCTATGCCTGACCAACGCTTTGACATCATCGTGATTGGCGGGGGGATCGTCGGCCTCTCGGTCGCGATGCACTTCACCAAGACCTTTCCTAGTCTTCGCCTGCTATTGGTGGAAAAAGAAGATTCGGTTGCTCGTCATCAGAGCGGCCACAACAGCGGAGTGATTCACTCGGGCATTTATTACAAGCCAGGTTCGCTGAAGGCCAAGCTTTGCGTCGAAGGGGCGGCGGCGATGCAGGACTTCTGCCGCGAACACGAAATTGCTTATGAGATTTGCGGAAAGGTGATCGTTGCGACGACGGAAGAGGAAATTCCTCGCCTGCAATCCTTGCTGGAACGAGGCCGGGCGAACGGCATTCCGGGTCTGCGGCTTCTCAGGAAAGAAGAAATCAAGGAGCGCGAACCGCATTGCGGAGGCGTGGGCTGGTTGCTGGTTCCTGGTACGGGCATTACTTATTATCCGGACGTCTGTGCGAAGTACGCTGAGTTGATCAAGACCCAAGGTGGCAGTGTGAATACCGGCACCGAAGTGACCGGGGTCAGGCACGGAAACGGTGAAACGGTGTTGGAGACAAACCGCGGGAGTTACAGTACTCGTTTTGTGGTGAACTGCGCTGGATTGCAGAGCGACCTGGTCAGCCGCATGGCGAAGAAAAAGCCGGAAGTGACGATTATTCCATTCCGTGGCGAATACTACGACTTGACCAAAGAATCGGAGCACCTGGTGCGTGCCCTGATCTATCCCACACCTGATCTGCGGTTTCCATTTCTAGGCGTACATTTGACGCGTCGCATTCATGGCGGAATCGACGCGGGACCGAATGCTGTGCTGGCATTGAAGCGGGAAGGCTACCGCTGGAGCGACTTCGACCTGCGCGAGACGATGGGAACGTTTACCTATTCGGGCTTCTGGAGAATGGGCATGCGCTACTGGCGGAGCGCGGTAGGGGAGGTTTATCGGTCGCTAAATAAAGCAGCGTTCGTCGCGTCACTTCAGCAATTGTTGCCGGAGATTCGCGAGGCGGACCTGGTCGCCGATGGCGCGGGAGTTCGTGCGCAGGCGGTGCGGCGAGACGGATATCTGGTGGATGACTTCAAATTCGTATGCTCCGAGAATATGCTGCACGTGTGGAATGTACCGTCGCCGGCGGCAACGGCTTCGTTGCCGATCGGGCGGGAGATCGTGCGCATGGCGAAAGAAGGTTTCGGACTCTGACGGGCCGCTAGGGTTCCCGCTACGTAGCCTTGGCCGCAGCGCAACGTGCGGCACCTAACAACGCAGTCTGGTCATTCATGATGACCCGAACCGGGATCGATTCCAGCAAGCGCTGCATCCGGCCTTTGCTGAGGAAGTTCTGCATAAATGCTGGGCCTTGCAACTTGGACAAGATTTTGGGTGAGATGCCTCCTCCCAGGTAAATGCCTCCGGTAGCCATGAGCTTGAGGGCGAGATTTCCAGCCTCGGCGGCATACACGGAAATGAAAAGATCGAGCGCATCGACGCAAATTTGCGCGGTGCAGCCCATGGCAGCCTTCGAGATTGCCGCTGCCCCGCCGTGTTCAACTTCCGCGGCGAGCGGCGCGGGGACTGTTCCCCGCTTCGTATCGCGAAGAAAGTCAAAAATGTTGACCAGACCGGGACCGGAGACGACGCGTTCATAGCTGACGTGTTCATATCGCGCTTCGAGATAGCCGAGCAGTTCTATTTCAAGCGCGTTGCGGGGAGCGAAATCGGTATGGCCACCCTCGCAAGCGAAAATGTGGAATTGCTTCCCATCCCAATACATGCCAGCTTCGCCGAGACCGGTTCCCGCTGCGATGACGGCCTGGTTCCCAACCGGCGCTCCGTCAACCTTGTTTAACGGAACCACATCCTTCGGCTCCAATCCTGCGATTCCCCAGGCGTTGGCTTCCAGATCGTTGATCAGCACGGCATGTCTAAGTTTGATTTCTTTGGCGAGTCGCTCACCGTCGATGAGCCATGGCAGGTTGGAGGCCTTGACGTGATTTTGCTGCACCGGGCCGGCGATGCCAAAACAAGCGGCATCGGGACGGATTGAGGAAGTGTCTACGAATTTGACGACGATTTCGTCGAGCGTAGCGTAATCGCGGCTGGGAAACACCGACGAGGTGACTAGCCGCAAACTGCCATTCGTGGCCTCAAAAAATGCCAACCTTGCGTTGGTCCCACCAATATCGCCGGCCAGAATCATCTTTGAGGTTCCGTTCTCAGTGACCCTACGCGGATTTGGTGCTCTTCTCCACGGCCTTCATGAGCTTATCAAAAGAGTCAGCAAAGGCTTTTACGCCGTCCTCGGTGAGCTTGTCAGTGACTTCCTTCATGGAAATGCCCACGGACGCGAGAGTCTTCATGACACGTCTGGCGCCTTCAAGGTCCTCGGTCAAGCTGGTCCGTGGATGCCCGTGATCGCGGAAGGCATCAATCGTGTTCGGCGGCATAGTATTTACAGTATCGGGTCCGATCAACTCGTCCACATACATCACATCGCTATAGTTCGGGTTTTTGGTGCTAGTGCTTGCCCACAGGACGCGTTGCGTCTGCGCACCTTTAGCGGCGAGTTTTTTCCAACGATCGCTGCTGAAAATTTTCTGATAGCGCTCGTAGGTTTCTTTGCCGTTCGCGATTGCAACTTTTCCGAGGATGCTCTGCAAATCGGCTTTCTCACGGTCATTGCTGGCAGCTTTAAGGCGTTTTTCGACGATCGAATCAACCAGCGTATCGATACGGCTAATAAAGAAGCTGGCGACGCTGGCGATCTTCCGCACGTCCCCGCCACGGCCTGCGAGTTGCTCAACGCCGGCCACATAGGCGTCCGCAACCTTCGCGTACACTTCCTGCGCAAACAGCAGGGTCACATTAACGTTGATGCCTTCGCTGATCAGTTGCTGGAATGCTGGAATTCCTTCAGCGGTTCCGGGCACCTTGATCATGACATTTTCGCGGTTCACCGCTTTCCACAAACGCCGTGCCTCCTCCAGCGTTTCTTTGGTCTGGCGTGCGAGCAGCGGCGAAACCTCCAGGCTGACGTAGCCATCGCGGCATTTGCTGCTGTCATAAACCGGCCGGAGAATATCGGCAGCGTCTTGGATATCGCGAATGGCAAGGATCTCGTAACGCCCGTTGGCGTTGAGATCCTTTCGCGATGCGAGGGACTTCAAAGTATCGGCGTAGAAAGAACTCTCGCCGATAGCCTTCTCGAAGATCGAGGGGTTGGAGGTCATGCCCCGCAGGCCGTCTTCGTCGATCAATTTTTTCAATTCGCCGCTCGCAAGCAGGTCGCGGCGAATGTAGTCCAGCCAAACCGATTGACCGAAGCTAAGTAGCTTCTTCAGCGGATTGACTGCCTTTGCGGTGTCCAGAATGCCTGTGGGCTGCATGAAGCCTCCTTAAATATTCGTCACTAGCTTTTTGCTTGGGCGATTGCTTTGTGGGCCGCGTCGACAACAGCTTCGGTCGTGAAGCCAAATTTCTTCAGAACGTCCTTCAACGGACCCGAGGCACCAAAGCGATGCATACCAATCATAATGCCATTTGGGCCGACGTAGCGATCCCAACCGAGTGTGGCCGCCGCTTCGACCGAAACACGGGCCTTAACGCCTGGCGGAAATACACTTCTCTTGTAATCCTCACTCTGCTTTTCGAAAATGCTCCAGGACGGCATGCTGACCACTCGCGCCTTGACGCCTTGAGCTTTGAGCTGCTCGTAAGCGCTGACGCAAAGCGAGACTTCGCTGCCGGTTCCCATCAAGATGACATCCGGTTTACCGTCCGGAGCGTCCGCCAAAACGTAGGCGCCTTTGGCAACACCCGACGCCGCCGCATACTTCGAGCGATCGAAGGTGGGAAGGGCCTGGCGAGTGAGCACCAGCACCACTGGGGCGTCTTTGATTTGCATGAGGACTTTCCATGCTTCCACGACTTCGTTTGCGTCACCGGGGCGGAAAAGGACGAGGTTTGGAACGGCCCGCAGGGTCGCCAACTGCTCAATGGGTTGATGGGTGGGGCCGTCCTCGCCCAGGCCGATGGAGTCATGCGTGTAGACAAAAATAACGGGAATCTCCATGAGAGCGGCCAAGCGGACCGGCGGCTTCATGTAATCGTTGAAGTTGAAGAATGTGCCGCCGAGGCATCGGACCTTGGAAACGGTCAAGCCATTTAAGGCGGCGCCCATGGCGTGTTCCCGAACGCCGAAGTGCAGGTTGCGGCCTCCGTAACTGCCAGGTTGAAAGTCTCCCGCGCCCTCGAACTTGAGCCGCGTGCGGTCCGAAGTCGAGAGATCTGCTGAGCCGCCAATCAGCCAGGGCACGTTTTGCGCAAGAATATTTTCGACCTTGCCAGAGCTATCTCGTGTTGCCATTCCCTTGGCATCGGTGGGGAACGTCGGCAGGTCTTTGTCCCAGCCAGCAGGGAGCTCGCGATGTTGCATGAGTTCGATCTGCTGGGCGAGGTCGGGATACTTCGCCTTGTATTGATCAAACAGGTTCGACCATTTTTCGGACAGATTGCGACCGCGTTGGCCAATGCCATCCTGAAAATGTTCAAGCACGCCGTCGGGGACAAGGAACTGGGCATCTTCCGGCCAACCGTAATTTTTCTTGACGAGCCGGACTTCGTCCGCGCCCAGCGGCTCGCCGTGCGCCTCGTTGGTGTCTTGTTTGTGGGGGGATCCGTAGCCGATGTGGCTGTCAAGGACAACCAAGGTCGGACGATCGTTGGTGCGCAAGAAATTCTCGCAAGCCGCCGAAATCTGGTCGAGGTCGTTGGCGTCGGAGACATGCGTTACGTTCCAGCCATAGCCGCGGAAGCGCTCACCCACATCTTCGGTGAAAGAGACGCTGGTGGGGCCGTCGAGTGAGACCCGGTTGTTGTCGTAGATCCAGCAGAGATTGGGAAGTTTCAGGTGGCCGGCCAACGAGGCAGCCTCGCTACCGACGCCTTCCATCATGTCGCCGTCGCCGCAGATGGCGTAAACGTTGTAATTAAAGATTTCAAAACCCGGACGGTTAAAATGCGCCGCCAGCCATTGAGCGGCGATAGCCATGCCGACACTGTTACCTACGCCTTGGCCCAGCGGACCCGTGGTGGTTTCGACGCCCCCGGTTTGGCGATATTCCGGGTGTCCGGGGGTGCGGCTATCGATCTGACGAAAATTCTTGATGTCATCGAGGGTAACGGCGAATTCGCTGACTTTTTCATATTCGGGGGTCATGCCGCGCACTCCCGTCACGTAGAGGGTTGCGTACAGCAGCATGGAAGCGTGGCCATTGGAAAGGACAAAACGGTCGCGATTGGGCCAAACGGGGTTGGCAGGGTCGTAGCGCAGAAATTGCTGCCACAAACAATAAGCAGCGGGCGCGAGAGCCATGGGGGCGCCAGGATGTCCGGAGTTGGCCTTTTGCACAGCGTCCATCGCCAGGGTGCGAATGGTGTTGATGCTCAAGGTTTGCAATTGCTTGGTTGTCAGCGTCTGCTCACCTGCTACCATAAAAAATTCTCCTCGCACTCTTAGAGTTTTCTAATCGACTCAGAGTTTCATGTTTGATTCGTCCCCGTGGCGAAATCGGCTGGTTAATTTGCCTTTTGACGAGTTTACCAAGATTTGCGAGTGGGCGGGCGACAGATTGGCGAAATCTTACGGTATTAGCTTATGAAATGGACCTTAGTCGTTGCGACGGCTAGAGATCACAATCGAGTGAAGGTTGAACTAACGCTTGAGTTGTGCCAGGTATCCCTGCTGGATCTGATATACCTTGGTTTCTTTCTCGACGTATTTCAGGAATTGGCGCAGACTCTCGCGTTCTGAAGCCTCCATGTCGGAAAACTTGACGCGAATACCGCTGGTGGGGTCGGCAGCATCGACGACTCCGTCGAGAATGAGGCCTTTGACCCATATCTTTCCGCTGGCCACCCACAGCCCGATTTCCAATTTTGCACCCCACGGCAACCGGGTCGCGGTTTCTACCAGGCAACCACCAAGGCTGGTGTTAGCTAAGTTCCCCCACAGCGGCGCGGTTGAATCTTGTACGCGAAGTTCTACCGCTGCGAAGCACTTGAGCCGCGGATAACGGCGGCGATCCTGACCCCAGGAAGGTGTGAAGATGTCGGGTTCAAATGGCGGCGTCAATTGGGGCGCAATTTCCACAGGCTGTGGGACCTCCGGCGGTTTAGAAAGGGCCGCGGACGGCGTGGCCTTGATCTTGCGCATGGCTTCGACGAGGGCTTGATTGCGCTTTTCAGGCGCGGCTTCACGGTAAACCTGCAACAATTCTCCGAGATGGCTAGCGATCTCCGGGTCCTTAAGCAGATTCGTCCAATCGGCGCTGGCAGCAAGCAATTCAGGTTTGTTCATAGGAGATACAGCACAGGATTTCGCTAGCCCACTTTAGATTGCCGCAGCATACGGATACGGACAAGATGACTGAGGTTACCTTCGTCAGTAACCCAGCGCAGGTTACCGACTAAAGATCGGAGATTCCATGTACGACACGAGATTTTCGTCCGCCGAGATGGCTGATTACAATCGCTATTTCGGCGACGTTTACCACGATTTGCCGACCCTATGGCGCTGAAAGAGTCAGAAGCGATTGTTTTGCGGACGTATCCGCTGCGCGAAGCGGATTTGCTGGTCACGCTATTCACGCGCCTGGATGGTAAAGTCCGCGGTGTGGCGCGGGCAGCGAAGAAGTCGCGGCGGCGATTCGGTGCGGCGCTGGAACCGATGACCTACGTTCGGGCTTATTACGACGAACGAGAGGGACATGAATTAACACGCTTGGATTCCTGCGACGTTTTGGAGTCACCGCTGGCCTTGGCGATGACCTATGACAGAGCTGTGGCGTTAGGCCATGTGGCGGAGTTGCTGGATGAATTGTTGCCCGAGCGGGAAGGAAATGATGCGGTTTTCCGATTGGTCCTGGCGGTGCTGACTGGTTTGCGCAGCGGGAACGTTTGGTTGCCCATTACTTATTTCGAGCTGTGGATGACGCGGCTCATGGGCTATCTGCCGGAGTTATCGGAGTGCATTGTTTGTGGGCGGGCGCTGAATGGAAGCCGGGCATTTTTCCACGCTTTGGCCGATGGGTTGATGTGCAGCGAGGACAAGCGACTGGCGTCTTCGGAAATTTCCAGCGAGTCGCGAGAGTTGTCGGCTCAAATGTTCCGAGCCCCACTGGACAGCTTTGCCGGAAACCAGTGGCCAAAGGCGCGGGCAGCGGACTTGCGTAAATTCTTGTTGCAAACTCTAGAGCGCCACGTTGAAAAAAAGATGCAGACCGCAGCCATGCTGGAAAAACTCAGCCGATAGCTGCGGTCGTGGAGAAGCTACGCTGCGGTCTCTTCGAAAAATTCTTCGATCTCGCTTACCTCTTTATCGCTTAAGCGTATTTCTGTGGCGCGCATAACGCCCTCAGCTTGCCGCGCGCTACGAGCGCCAACAATCGCGCCGGTCGCTGCGGGATTGCGCAGCGTCCATGCGATTGCGACTTCGCCCGGAGATCGGCTGTGGCGTTTCGCGATTTCGCGCAGCCGTTCAACTAACTCGAGATTTCGCGTGAGCCGGGGCTCGTTGAATTCAGGGTCGGTGCGCCGCCAATCATCCTTTGGCAGCTTCGCTGCGCGTTCGCGGGTCATGGCGCCGGTTAACAATCCGGAGGCCATCGGCGAGTACACGATCACGCCAATTCCTTCGCGCAGACAATAGGGCAGAATGTCTTCCTCAACAGCGCGGTTAATCAGTGAATAGGGAGGTTGCAGGGAAGTAATCGGCGCGATCGCTTTAGCGCGGCGCATCTGTTGCACACTGAAGTTCGAGACGCCGATCCAGCGTACTTTGCCTTCGCGCTTTAAATCTGCCATGGTTGACCAGGCTTCTTCGAGCTTGGGCGAATCGGGCTCGGGCGGCCAGTGGATTTGATAAAGATCGACTACGTCGATTGCCAGGCGGCGCAGGCTATTCTCGATTTCTTCTCGGACCGAGGCCGCGCTCAAGATTTTTAGTTCGTTGCCCTTGTCGTCCCAGCGCAGGCCGCACTTGGTGAAAATGTAAGGCTTGGTTCCGGACCATCCCTTCAGGGCGCGAGCCACCATTTCCTCTGAATGTCCGAGCCCATATACGGCAGCGGTGTCAATCCAATTGACACCCAGGTCGAGTGCGCGATGGATGGCGGAGATGGAATCATCGTCGTTTTGCGCTCCCCAAGCGAACGCCCAGCCGGATCCGCCGATGGCCCATGCGCCGAAGCCGACGGGAGTGATGGTTAGATTAGAATTGCCAAGCTGTCTGGTTTGCATTGCGATCTCCTGTGTGTATCTTCGATTCCTCAGAGTAGAAAGAGATGCAGGGTTTCCTATGAATGCCGATTTGATCCGCAGATATTGTCTCTCATTTCCCGCGGCGAAGGAAAATCTGCAATGGAAAGACGATCTTTGCTTCAAGATCAAGGGGAAAATCTTTGTGGTATTGGGGTTGGATTCCGTGCCGCAACGGATCTGTTTCAAATGCACACCTGAGCGTTTTGCCGAGCTTTGCGAGATGGAAGACATTCGCCCGGCCCCCTATGTCGGCCGATACAAATGGGTGATGCTGGATCGATTGGATGCGTTAGGTGACGATGAATTGCGGGACGGGATTGCGCAGTCCTATGCGATGGTTGCGAAGAAGGCCGGCGCCAAGCCGAAGAAGCGAGTGACGAAACGAAAAACGGGTACGCGAAAGAAGAAAGTTTGACGAGCCGTAATTCCTACGCTAGCCTCAGAAGTTTGCCGTGAGGTGTTTCTCAAGTCCTGTTTCGAGATGCCGCGTAAACAACAAAGTGGAAATATGCCGAAGCTGATGCGATTCAAGCCAAATCGGTGCCGTGCATTAACCCTGATTGTAGTGGTGATGTGGGCAGTCTCGACGCCTGCGGAGCCGGCACTTCCGGTAGTTGCTCGACATGGCATTGTGGTCAGCGTCCGAGAACTCGCTTCGCAAGCGGGCATCGAGATCATGAAAGCAGGCGGCAATGCGGTTGATGCCGCTGTGGCGACGGGATTTGCACTGGCGGTGGTTTATCCACAAGCAGGAAATCTCGGTGGTGGTGGGTTCATGCTGATCCACATGAATGACGGCAAAACTCATTTCATCGACTATCGCGAAGTAGCTCCTGCGGCAGCGAGTGCGAATATGTATCTGGACGGGCAGGGCAATGTCATCGAAGATGCCAGCGTCGTGGGTTATAAGGCCATCAGTGTGCCGGGGTCGGTGGCCGGAATGGTCGACGCCGAGAAGAAATATGGCAAGTTGACGCTGCAGCAGGTCATGGCGCCCGCAATTAAGCTGGCGCGCGAGGGTTTTGCGCTAACGTCGGTTGATGCGCGAGAAATGAAAAATGACAAATACCTAGGTCAGTTTCCCGAGTCGCGGCGCATTTTTCAGCGGAATGGAGATTACTACAAGCAGGGAGAAGTTTTTCGGCAACCGGAATTGGCGAAAACTCTAGAACGCTTGGCCCACGATCCGGACGACTTTTACGACGGCGCGATGGCACGGGAATTAGCGGCGTCAATTCAAAAGGGAGGTGGCCTGATCACTGCGGACGATCTGGCACGCTATCAGGTGAAAGAGCGTGAGCCGGTGCGGGGTACGTATCGTGGATATGAAATTATTGGTGCGCCCCCACCGTCATCGGGCGGAACGGCTCTGATTGAGATACTGAATATTTTGGAAGGTTACGATCTTGGGAAAGGGGGTCATCGCAGCGCCGAGGATGTTCACTTGACTGTCGAAGCCTTCCGGCGCGCCTATTTCGATCGTGCAGAGTTCATGGGCGACTCGGACTTCTCCAAAGTACCGGTGGCGCAGCTCATCGACAAGAAATACGGCGCGGCGTGGAGAGCAAGTATCGATCCGCGGCATGCGAGCAACAGCAAAGAGCTCAAGCGCCCGGAGATCTTCAGCCAATTAGAGCAGTATGCGCTGCAGCATCCGCAACTGCACGAATCGCCGCATACGACGCACTACTCTGTGGTCGATCCGCAAGGAAACGCGGTGTCGGTGACTACGACCATCAACGACAGTTTTGGCTCGCGCGTCACTGCCGAAGGGTTGGGCTTTCTGTTAAATGATGAAATGGACGACTTTGCGTCGAAGCCGGGTGCGCCGAATCTTTATGGGCTGATTCAAGGGCCAGCGAATGCCATCGGACCCAACAAACGACCGCTTTCGGCGATGACTCCGACAATTGTGTTAAAAGACGGTAAGCTATTTCTAGTGCTTGGGTCGCCGGGCGGTTCAAAGATAATCACCACAGTTGCCAATATTCTGATGGGGGTGATCGATTACGGCATGAACATTCAGGAAGCCGTGGACGCGCCGCGATTTCACAATCAATGGTTGCCGGATGTTGTGAATGTGGAAGAGTCGTTCTCCCCTGACATCATGAAGTCGCTCGAAAAAATGGGCCATCATGTGGAGAAAGGCGTGACGGTCGGGGGAGAATGGGAAGGGCACTGGAGTGATGGCGAGTGCGTTGCCATTGACGCGAAGACGGGAGAACGCCTGGGCGCAAGTGACCGGCGGGATCTGGGAAAGGCAGTCGGATATTAAATGCTGAACGCGATGTCCACTTACGTGTATGTGAAGGAGCGGTTGCATCCGGGCTTGTTGGATGGGCTAGCGCGCGGTGGCGCACAGGCGATTGAAATTTTTGCCGCTCGTCAACACCTTGATTACGCGAACCGTAAGCAGCATGTGCGCGAAATCGCGGAGTGGTTTCAGAACAGCGCTGTGCCGCTGAATTCTGTGCATGCGCCAATGTATTCGGATTACGAATTTGGACGCACTGGTGCGGAACCTTTGAACATCGCATCGACGGATCGAGCGCACCGCATTGAAGCGATGGATGAGATCAAGCGTGCACTTGAACTTGCGGAACAAATACCCTTCCGATTCTTGGTGCAGCATCTCGGACTCGGTGGGGAATCGTTCGATGCCTACAAGTTCGAAGCCGCGATGACCTCAATCGAGCATCTGCGGGCGTTCGCTAAACCGCTGGGCGTGCGCGTTCTGCTAGAAAACATTCCCAATGAGCTGTCGACGCCGGAACGGCTGGTTGAGTTTATTCAGACATCGCACTTGGATGACGTGGGCGTGTGCTTTGACGTGGGGCATGCTCACATCATGAGCAATGTTGCGGAAGCTTTCGAGACGGTAAAGAACCATGTGCGATCGACGCACGTTCACGACAACACGAAGGATCGAGACTCGCATTTGTGGCCGGGGGCAGGGTCGATCGATTGGAAGCAGACGATGGAACTTTTGAATTCTGCGCCGCAAACACCGACGTTGATGCTTGAGATTGAAGAGGACGCGAAGGTTAATCCCGCAGAAAAAATGGGCGAAGTGTTCCGAAAGCTGGAGGAGATTTCGTAATTTTGCAATTTGGTAGCTTTGCAATTGTGAACGACCGCCGGCCTAACAGAACTGGAATTACCCCGATAACAAGATTGCGAAATTACAAATTAACAAATGAATCTGACTACGATCGCTGAAATCGGCAAGCATGAAGGCCAGACCGTCACGATACGCGGCTGGTTGTACAACCTGCGCGAAAGCGGCAAACTGCTTTTTCCCCAGATTCGCGATGGCTCGGGCGTGATCCAGGGAGTGATCCCGAAGAACGCGGTTGCGCCGGAAGTGTTCGACGCGGTGAAGGGCCTGACGCAGGAATCGAGCATCATCGTCGAGGGCAAAGTTCGGGCAGATAAACGCGCACCCGGCGGCTATGAATTGGACGTCAGTAATGTGAATGTCGTTCAGCGAGTGCCGGAGGACGATCCGTATCCGATTACGCTGAAAGAGCATGGCGTCGATTTTCTGATGGAGCACCGGCACTTGTGGGTGCGCACGCCGCGGCAGGCGGCAATCCTGCGAGTGCGGGCGGAAATTATCAAAGCGGCCCGGGATTTTTTCGACGAGCGCGGATTTACGCTGACTGATCCGCCGATTCTTACGCCGGCGGCCTGCGAGGGAACGACCACGTTGTTTCCCGTCGATTATTTTGAAGAACAGGCGTTTCTTACGCAGTCGGGCCAACTTTACATCGAGGCGACGGCGGCTGCGCTGGGGAAGGTGTATTCGTTTGGTCCGACTTTTCGCGCAGAGAAAAGTAAAACACGTCGGCATTTGACCGAGTTCTGGATGGTGGAGCCGGAAGTCGCATATGCAACTCTGGATGATCTGATGCAACTGGCGGAGGAATTTATTTCCTTCATCGTCAAGCGCTGTCTGGAAAAACGGCGAGCCGACCTGCAGACAATCGGGCGTGACGTTTCAAAGCTGGAAAAGATTGAACCGCCATTCCCTCGCCTCGTATACGATGATGCCGTCAAAATGTTGCAGGAGGCGCACGCCAAAGGGGCACTGGAAAATAATTTCGAATACGGTGGGGACCTCGGGTCGCCCGATGAGACGTATATCTCTTCGCAATTCGAGCGGCCAGTCATGGTGCATCGCTACCCAGCCAAGGTGAAAGCATTCTACATGGAACCGGATCCGCAGCGTCCGGATTTGGCGCTGTGCGTGGATGTGCTGGCGCCGGAGGGATACGGCGAAATCATCGGTGGTTCGCAGCGTACCGCATCGTACGATCTGTTGATCAAACGCATTCATGAGCACGGGCTGCCGGAAGAGGCGTTCAAGTGGTATCTGGATTTGCGCAAGTATGGCAGCGTGCCGCATGCGGGTTTTGGCATGGGGATTGAGCGCGCAGTCGCGTGGATTTGCGGGCTGGAGCATGTGAGAGAGACGATCCCGTTCCCGAGAATGTTGTACCGGCTTTATCCGTAATGGTTTAACCGCCGAGTACGCCGAGAGCGCCAAGATGGAAGAACGCGACAGGTTGGATCAAATCACGCGGAAGATTATCGGCGCGGCCATCGAGGTCCACAAGGTGGTTGGTCCGGCGCTCCTGGAATCCGCTTACCAGGTGTGCCTTGCGTTTGAAATGCGCCAACGCGGGTTGCAAGCTGTCGAACAGCTGCCATTGCCTTTGCTCTATAAAGGGGTCAAGCTGGACTGCGGTTACAGAATCGACCTGCTAGTTGAAGACTCCGTCATTATCGAGAACAAGGCGGTGGAACAACTTTCTCCAATTCATGATGCTCAGCTCCTATCCTATCTTCGGTTGACGCATAGGAAGGTCGGACTGCTAATCAATTTTCACAGTCGTGTGCTGAAGGATGGCCTTAGGCGAATTGTTAATGAGTTTCCGGACTCGGCGACCTCTGCGTTCTCGGCGGTGAGTGGATGTTGAACTCATGACAAGCACAACCCCATCTTTCACCAGCGTTACCCCGCGCAAGATTCGGGTCATCGGTGTGCCGCTGGATCTTGGCCAGTCGCGGCGCGGCGTGGATATGGGACCGTCGGCGGTGCGAGTGGCCGGGCTGGAGGCGCGGCTGGAAGCACTGGGTCATGTGGTTGAGGATGGAGGCAATGTCGCAGTCGCGATTCCGGAGCAGAAAAAAGAAGGTCATCCCAATGCGAAATATCTGAAGGAAATTACGGCTACCTGTACCAAACATGCAGAACTAGTTTTGAAGACGCTGGAAGCGGGCAAAATCCCGATTTCGCTGGGTGGCGATCACTCGATGGCGGCGGGCAGTGTGGCCGGGGTCGCGGAATATTACCGAAGGCAGGACCAGAGAATTGGCTTGATCTGGATTGATGCGCACACCGATATCAACACGCCGGAGAGTTCGCCGAGCGGCAATGTGCACGGTATGCCGCTGGCTGCGATCATGGGATTGGGACCTCCGGAACTCTCAAATATTTTCAACTTTTCGCCGAAGGTAAGGCCGGAAAATTGTGTATTGGTCGGAGTACGCGACATCGACGCGATTGAGAAGAGCAACGTGCATCGCGCTGGCATCGAGGTGCTGACCATGCGCGACATCGATGAGCGTGGTATGCGTGCGGTAATGGAAGAAGCGCTACGCATGGCAGGGCGCGGCACGGCCGGCTATCACGTATCGCTGGATATGGATTGGGTTGACCCGGAAGACGCGCCGGGCGTGGGAACTCCCGTTCGTGGCGGAGCGACTTATCGCGAGGCGCATTTAGCGATGGAAATCATCGCTGATCACGGACGCATGCTGAGCTTTGAAATTGTTGAAGTGAATCCCGTGATCGATGAGCACAATCAGACCGCGGACCTGGCGGTGGAGTTAGCCCTGTCGGCGTTTGGGAAGAAGATTCTGTAAGTGGTGCAGGGATCCTTCGACCGCGCGGAACGATCCGCATGCGGATCGTTCCACTTCGTTCAGGATGACATCACGTGGTTACTACTGCGTCACGGTCTTGACGGCGTCGCCCACCTTAAAGCCTGAACCCGAGACAGTCGTTGCCACTGCTGAAATGTCGTCAACGTCGGTTACTCGGATTACTCCAACGCTCGTCGCCAAGCGGCGGATGACTTTGCCGGTTGCGGGGTCTTTGATTTCTTTGGTGACACGTTCCACGTTGAGCTGATCGCCAACTTTGACGCCGGCTTTGGCGCCGACGTTCAGAATGATCTGTCCGCTATCCACCGCCGCGACTAATCCCTCGACAACGATGGTGCGCGTAACCAGTTTGGAGTTGTCGGCGATCACTTCAGTGCTCAATTGCTCAGTGGCCGTTTTCACCGCTTCGCCGATGATCGTATTCTGAAAGTCAGAGCTGCCGAAATCAACCCCTCCGGCTCCGAAACCGCTCCAGTTGCCACCTCCGCCGGTCAAACTTGTGCTCTCTCTTGAAGACTCGCCCTTGCCTTCAGCCACGCCAAGAATCTCGGCCGTGTCAATATCTACCAGGCGGGCATCGAGGCCGACAATGGCTTTTGACTTCTTGTGCTTAAAGCCGCCGAGACCCAGGCCGCCCAGCCCGCCGCCGGCCCCGCCGACGCCGGTGTTCTTGGTTTCATTGCCGAACTGGGTGATGCTGCCGACGATGATGGCATCGACGCCGAGCAGTTTGCCGATTTTCGCTGCCGATGTCGGATTAGCGCGGTCGCTGTTGGAGAAATTCTGCTCATTGAGAATCTTGTCCAGAGCTTTGCGTTCGATGACCGAGTACGTGCCGTCTTTGACCAGGTACGTGACCAACAAGTCGGAAATACCTTTACCCACATCAACATCCTTGCCAAAGACTGCAGCCACATCGGAATGAACCGTACCGTAGTCAAAATCGAACACGGCGACGCGCTTCTTGCGGCCTTGTGGAGTCGGTGCTGTGGACGGATTTGTCGCTTGGGCCGGCGCCGCGGCGGGAGCTGAATTTGCCGGAGCGGATTGTGAGAAAGCCAGAGTAGCCAAGCTCGTAAGTATCGCCAGAGTGAGGAGACAGGACACGTGTTTTTTCATTGGCGCCCCTTCGCACAAGATGATGAGCCGAAGCTCCAAATTTCTTTTCGCCAGAGGCTATCGCGGGGTGCAAGGCTTGTCAACTAGCGATTGCGGGTTGTGTGAAAGAATGTTTCGAGAAGAGTTTCAGGTTACTTGCAATGAAGAAGATTCGGGTGGGCATCCTGTTTGGTGGGCGCAGTGGCGAGCACGAGGTTTCCCTGCTTTCGGCAGCTTCAGTATTCAACGCCATCGATAAGAACAAGTTCGAGGTTGTGCCGATCGGCATCACGAAAGAGGGCCATTGGGTTACGGCCGCGGATGCCGAGCGTTTGCTGCGTGGCGAATTTCCGCATCAACCAGAACGAAATCTGCGGGCCGGTGACCCGGATGTCACGCCCGGAGCGGCAGTTTTGGCTCGAGGTGAGGCCGTGATCGTGCCGCCAGAACCGCAGTCGCATGGTGGCTCATTGACGGCTTTTCAAACCGACGCTTCCTCTCAGGCGCTGGCCCGCCGCGCCTCCGACCGTGCAATTAATGTTGACATCATCTTTCCGGTGCTGCATGGAACGTTCGGCGAGGACGGAACAATTCAAGGATTGCTGGAACTGGCGGATACGGCGTATGTCGGTGCTGGCGTTCTCGGCTCCGCCGCGGGGATGGACAAAGATGTTATGAAGGCGCTCTTCCGTGCTGCCGGTCTGCCGATTGTGAAGCATGTGACTATTCTGCGCAGCGAATGGGAAGCGGAGCCGAAGAAAGTGCAGAAGCGGGTTGAATCCGTGCTGAAGTACCCCGTGTTCGTGAAACCCGCGAACCTGGGATCGTCAGTTGGGATTTCGAAAGCGCATGATCGAGGCGAACTCGGCCCGGCCATCGCCGAAGCCGCGAAGTTCGACCGCAAGATCGTGATTGAGCAGGGCGTCGGTGGAAGAAGGCAAAAGGCGCGAGAAATTGAATGCTCGGTGCTTGGCAACGACAAGCCGGAAGCTTCGGTGCCTGGGGAGATTGTCCCCAGCAAAGAATTCTACGATTACGATGCCAAGTATTTGGATGAAGGCTCGCAGTTGATTATTCCAGCCCAGCTGACAAAGGCGGAGGCGAAGAACGTGCGCGAGCTGGCAATTCGCGCCTTTCAGGCAGTCGATTGTTGCGGGTTGGCGCGCGTGGATTTTCTGATGGAAGCAGGGAAGAGCCGCAAGATCTACGTGAACGAAATCAATACCATGCCAGGATTTACCGCGATCAGCATGTATCCCAAGTTATGGGCGGCAACGGGATTGTCGTATCCCAATCTGATTGAGCGTCTGATTCAGCTGGGATTAGAACGCCATGAGGAGAAGAAACGGAATCAGTACAGCCGCTAAACCGCGAATCCTCGCAACTCGATTCTCCAGCCCTCTCATTCGATGTAATGGGTCTTGACGACCTAAGTCTCTTTTCAGTAGTATCACGATCAAGTTTGCTCTTCTAAGAGCAGACCTTGAATTTCATGCAGAGTGGCTGAGGGACGAGCCCGATGAAGCCACGACAACCGGATGCGGCCATTCCCGCATTGACTGGTGTCAACTCTCGCCCGGTATCGGGGAACATGAGATTCGAGGTGCCGCAATTTTGCGCATCTCGTTAACCTCTTTTCCGTCCCGGGAAAGAGGTTTCGTATTTAAGGCTCGTTCCGGTGGCTGCTCGAAAGTGAGTAGCAAATGATTTACGAATTGCGCTGCCGGGAGTGCCTTAAGTTCTGGGGAAACGTCCCCCGTTCCATTTGCGACGACTGCTTCTCTCCGCTGGAAGTTGCCTACGACTACGACGCTCTGCGCGAGAGCTTCACGCGCGAACGCGTTAGCCATCGTCCGCCGAATATGTGGCGATATGCGGAACTGCTGCCCTTGCCACTCGATTTTCGTCCCACGATTCCGGCCGGTTTTACCCCACTGCTTGAGGCGCCGCGCCTGGCGCAATCGCTGGGCGGCGCGAAAGCGCTGTATCTCAAGAACGACGCGGTCTGTTTGCCCTCCCTCAGTTTCAAAGACCGCGTCGTGGCAGTGGCCTTGGCGCAGGCTCGGAGTTTTGGCTTCGATACGGTGGCGTGTTCTTCCACCGGGAACCTGGCGAATTCGGTAGCGGCGCAAGCCGCCCGCAATGGGCTAAAGGCCTGGATCTTTATCCCGGCCGACCTTGAGCCGGCAAAGATTCTGGGCACACAGGTCTTTGGCGCGACGCTGGTCCGCATCGCGGGCAGCTACGATCAGGTCAATCGATTGTGCTCACAAATTGCCGACGAACGTCAATGGGGATTCGTAAACGTGAACCTACGTCCGTATTACGCCGAAGGCTCGAAGACTGTGGGCTTTGAAATCGCCGAGCAGTTGGGCTGGCGGTTGCCGGACAACGTTGTGGTTCCGATGGCGGGCGGATCGCTGATCACAAAAATCAAAAAGGCGTTCGATGAACTCATGCAATTGGGGTTGGTCGAACGCAAGCCGGTCAAGATTTTTGGAGCGCAAGCGACCGGATGCTCGCCGATTTCAACTGCGGTGAAAGCTGGAAACGCGGAAATTGAACCGCAGAAACCGGCGACGCTGGCGCGCTCGCTGGCGATCGGAAATCCCGCGGACGGTCACTACGCGATTAAAACCATCAACCAGAGCGGCGGTTGGGCGGAGGATGTCTCCGACGTTCAGGTGGTCGAGTCGATTCAGTTGTTGGCTCAGACTGAAGGAGTGTTCACCGAAACCGCGGGCGGAGTGACGGTGGGCTGCGCCCGCAAGCTTTACCAGCAAGGAAGAATTCGGCCGGAGGAAACGACTGTCCTCTGCATCACCGGCAACGGGCTGAAGACCACCGATGTGCTTGTCGGTAAGTATTCCGCGGAAGAAGCCATTCGCCCACGCCTGGCTGATTTCGAAGCATTCTTGCAACGGAACGTCGATGCAACCGGTAAACAAATTCCAGAAACAGTGGAGGCTTAATCATGACTGTGACGATACAAATTCCAACCGCTTTGCGACGGCACACGGGAGGGACAGGGAAGGTGAGTTGCTCGCCGGCGAATCTTGGCGACTTGCTTGCGGCGCTTGATCAACAATTTCCAGATTTGCGCCCGCATCTTCGCGACGAAGCTGGACAGGTGCGGCGATTTCTGAACATCTACGTGAACGAGGAAGACATTCGTTTCCTTGGAGGAAATAGTTACAACTTCCAGGACGGAGATGAAGTCTTGCTGGTTCCGTCGATTGCTGGCGGAGCTTCATAAAAGGCAATGGCCATTCGCAACCTAAAAATCGGATTGCTTGGCTGCGGTACGGTGGGCAGCGGGTTCGTCGAATTGCTGGCCCGCAATGACGCTCTCATCCGCCAACGCACCGGCGTGTCCCTCAGCATTAGCAAGATACTGGTTCGCGATCTGAGCAAGAAGCGCCCGGGGGTGGATCATGATTTGTTGACGACACAGCCTGAGCGCGTGCTGAACAACGGATGCGATCTGGTGGTGGAGTTGGTGGGCGGAGTCGAGCCGGCGCGAGCGTTCGTACAGCATGCTCTGCGACGAGGCAAACACGTGGTCACGGCCAACAAGGCCTTGCTGGCCTCACACGGCTTCAGTCTGATGAAGACAGCCGAGACGCAGAAAGTCCGGCTGGAGTTTGAAGGCAGCGTTTGCGGCGGTGTCCCCATCATTCGCGCTTTGCGCAGCGGGCTGGCGGGGAATCACATTCAGAGCATCAATGGCATCCTCAACGGCACCTGCAATTACATCCTCACGCGGATGACCGACGATCGCGTGGAGTTTGCCGAGGCTTTGCGAGAGGCGCAGGTAAAAGGTTTTGCCGAGGCCGATCCCGGTCTCGATATCGATGGGCATGACGCCGCACAAAAGCTCAAGATTCTTGCGGAGTTGGCGCACAACACCCGCTTGGATCAGGATGCGGTTGAAGTTCGAGGGATTCGTGAGATTACAGCAGGCGATATCCTGGCTGCTCACGAGCAAGGCTGCATCATCAAGCACCTGGCCACGGCCGAGCTTCAGGATGGCAAGTTGTCACTTTCCGTTGCACCTGTTTTTCTGCCACGCTCACACTCTCTGGCGAGCGTGCGCGAGGAGAACAATGCCGTCCTGATTCGCGGTGATGCGGTCGGAGACATGCTGTTCAGCGGCAAAGGCGCCGGCTCGCTTCCCAGTGCGAGCGCGGTGCTCTCTGATGTTATGGACATTGCCTGCAATGCTGGGGCCTTTCCGGCAAACCGGGGCTCCAATCTGAGGGCAGATCGACAACCGCGAAGCAGCCGCTTTTATTTGCGGTTTTCAGTCAGCGATCCGAGCGCAATTGGCCCAATCACAACCGTTCTCGAACGCAATTGTGTACCTGTAAGGCGCGCAGCCGCAGTTTGGTCGCGAAGTGGATCGAGCCAGCACCAGGTCCGACTATTCACGGAAATAGCTGCGCGCTCTAAAGTCGACGACTCACTGTTAGAAATAACCGCCGCTGGCCTCAGCGCGGGGAACGGAATTGCCCTCCGGTATATGGCGTGAGATTTCCTTGGGGGCGAGGGCCCCGGAACACCGAAAATCAGCCTCAGACCGACACCAGGCTTTATCATCGGTGCCTGGAGGCCAGCGATGAACACGGGTTTCATCGGAACCGGCAGCATGGGAGGGATGCTGCTGCGTTCCTTATTGCGAACAGGGGGTTTGGTGCCGAGCAACGTCTGGGCGACGAATCGCACTCGGGCAAAGCTCGATGCGCTCGCAGCCGAATTTCCCGGTATTCATCTAGCGGGTAGTCGGCAACTGGCGGCAAGTTGTGACTTGCTTTTTCTTTGTGTAAAGGGTGGTGACACGGCGAGCCTGCTCGCACAGATGGATCCGGAGCTTTATCCGGGCCAGTTACTGGTCACGACAGCGAGTACCATTCCGCTGAAGATGCTCGAGGACCGCGTGCCCTGCCGCGTGGCTAAGTTAATGCCTTCGATTACGCAGGAAATCGGCGCTGGCGTGAGCCTGCTGATCTACGGCTCGCGCGTCACAGCCGAGGATCGCAGCCTGTTAGAAGGTTTGCTGAGCCGAATCAGCCATCCGTTGGTGATTACCGAGTCGCAAGGGCGTCCCGCGATTGGCCTGGCATCCGGTGGGCCGGCACTGATTGCTTACTTGCTGGATTCGATGGCTCGCGAGGCGGTGTCTGCGAATCCAGAACTCTCTTACGAATTCGCCAGCACGCTGGTGCGGGATACTGCATTTGCCACTTTGCGGCTGATGGCGGAAGGCAAAATGAGCGAAGAGGAAGTAATTCGCCGAGTTGCTACTCCCGGCGGAATGACAGAGATTGGGATCAAAATTCTTTCGCGACATGTACCGCAGGCATGGCAAGCGGTATTTCGCGAGACGGCGGAAAGAGAAAGAAAGCAACGAGAGAGGATCGCGCTCTAACGCGTTTCTAGGCACTTAGTGATTTAACGCCGGATCGCCAGGCATGGGGTGCGATGCTTCGTCAGCGTGCGGCACGAGTTGCATGTAAACCGAGCGCGGCAAGTCGGTCTGCCAATAGCCTGCTGTTTTAGCGTAGCCCACAATTCCAAAGAACAGAGCCGCAATTCCAGCGGCCATCGCCCAAGCGGGCATTTGTTGACCGTGAGACCCGTGAAGTTCAGGGTAGCCGATGCGTAATGCACCTTGCGCCGGGCACACTGCGACGCACTCCAGGCATCCAGTACATTCTGCCGATTTGATGGACACGAGCGTCGAGACCGGCAACGATGATGGACATGCTTTGGCGCACTTCGAGCAGTCAATGCAAGCCGAAGCGTTTCGCCGAATTCGCAGTGGACTCAAAGAGCCCGCGACCCCCAAGAGAGCGCCGTAAGGACATAAGTAACGACACCAGAAGTTCTGCACGAATACCGACGCAATCACCAGAACGCTAAGAACGATCAGCCCGGTTTCTCCGATGTGGCGAAAGAAATTGAGCATTTTGACGTCGGCGATGATGCCGTAAGGGCTACGCATGAAAGCGGCGAGTGCGCTGGCCGACATCGAAGAAACTGCCCAGACGAAGAACAACAGCAGCAGATATTTCAGGCCACGCAATGGAATATCCAGCCAGCCGGGAAGGGCAAAGTTCCGGCGGAAGAGCTTGCGCCCGATACGCCACAGATACTCTGAAATCGTTCCCACTGGGCATAGCCAGCTGCAAAACGCCTTGCGAAACAAGAATGCGATGGAGACGAATGTGAGAAGCAAAAACATTGCCGCGGGATGAATCGTGGGCACATGGCCGGATACAAGCCAGTACTTGAAATTCATCATGCCGGCGATCGGCAGCCAGCCCTCGACTCCGGGCGGGCGCGAAATGGCTCGGGTGTTTGAACCCGTCTCGAAGTGTCGCACCCAGAAATAAAAAGTTGCGCCAAGACTGGCGTTCAAAAAGAGGAAAGCGACTTGGAAGGTGCGGCGCAACGGCTGGGAATAATCGCGGTCCTCGCGGCGGATCAGCTTGTTTTTGGGCCGGGAGGGAGTTGCCTTACGCGGCAGGGGCGGTGGTGTCGGTGGCAGTAACGGCGGTAGATCAGGAATGAGGATTTCGCTGTGAAGTTGTGTTGCCATCGACCCTCCCTTCAAGGATGAGACTAACAATCCGACTCACAGTGCGATGTGACATAGGTCACGCTGATGAAGTGTTTGATAAGTGTCATCTAAGACCTTGATTCGAAGGGACAAAGGTCAGTGAGATGTGCAGATAGTCCTGATGGTGTTACCTTCCGCAGAACGAGAGTTGTGCTCATCCATGCAAATCCGTGGCGGAGTTTTTTACGATAGACTGCTAGAGGTTGTTCGTAACCACGGGCGCCCGCTAGCCGACATCACCCAGATTTCGATGACTTCAACGAAGCCTAATTCGCTGACCTTCCAGGAGCTCATCCTGCGATTGCAGACTTTCTGGGCAGAGCGCGGCTGCGTTCTGCAGCAGCCTTATGATGTCGAGGTCGGCGCCGGCACGATGGCGCCGGAGACTTTTCTGCGGGTGCTTGGACCGCAGCCCTATAAGGTCGCATATATCCAGCCGTCGCGCCGCCCGGCGGACGGGCGCTACGGCGAAAATCCCAACCGGCTTTATAAGCACACTCAGTTGCAAGTGATTCTTAAGCCCCCGCCGGAAAACGTTCAGGAACTGTACCTGGAATCGCTGGGTGCTATGGGGATTGACCTGCGCCAGCACGACATCAAATTTGAAGAAGACAACTGGGAAGCACCGACGTTGAGCGCATGGGGCGTGGGCTGGCAAGTCATGCTGGACGGCTTGGAGATTACGCAGTTCACGTATTTCCAGCAATGCGGCGGCATTGATCTCGATCCAATTACCGCCGAATTGACCTATGGATTAGAGCGAATCGCTGGGTTTTTGCAAGATGTCGATTCGATTTATGACATCGTGTGGACCCGCGATCCGAAGAGCGGGCACGTGACCACGTATGGCGACGTTCGCCTTGCGGACGAGCAGCAATTCTCGGTTTACAACTTTGAAGCCGCAGATGTGGAGAAAGCCTGGAAGCATTTTGATCTTTGCGAAGGGGAATGCAAGTCGTTGCTCGATCAATTCAATTCCTTGGCTAAGGACAAAAAATCGGGCGACGGCATAGGCCGCGAGTTGAACCGCTTTCCCTTGTTGCCTGCGTATGACCTTTGCCTAAAATGCTCGCATCTGTTCAACATTCTCGATGCCCGCGGCGCAATCTCTGTAACTGAGCGAGTGGGAGTGATTGCGCGGGTGCGTGCGCTCGCGGTTGGCATTGCGAAGGCTTACGTCAATCAGCAACGCCGCGAGACCGCTGAAGCGTCCGAAGAGAAAGCCCCGAATGCGAAAGCGAAGAAAAATCTTGAGGTTGTGCAGACCGCCGGGTAGCACTGTATCTCTGCATGAGCTGGACGCTTTCATTCAAAATGGCACCAAATAGTGAGCTTTTGTGACAGAGCTCACAAGCCGGCAGCGCGAATTTCTGCGAAAATAAGAGTTCATGCCTGACCTCCTCCTGGAAATCGGTTGTGAAGAAATCCCTGCCCGCATGATTGATGCGGCGTCGCAGGAGTTGCGCCAGCGCGTGCAGAAGCTGTTGGAACGCGAGCGGCTGTCGCCGCAGGGTGAAATCGGATTTCTCGATTCGCCCCGTCGCCTGGCCGTGATTGCCTCGGGGCTTCCTACGGCACAACCAGATGTCACAGAGCAGGTGAACGGGCCCTCGGTCGCAGCTGCGTTCAAAGATGGCCAGCCTACGCAAGCGGCCTATGCCTTTGCCAAAAAAGCCGGGGTCGAGGTTTCGCGGTTGGAAAAAGTAACGACTCCTAAAGGCGAATACCTGGCCGCGAAGATCACCAAGAAAGGCCGCCGCTCGGCAGAAGTATTGTCGGAACTCCTGCCGGCTGAGATCAAAGCGATTTATTTTCCCAAGAATATGTACTGGCGCAAGCCGAGCGAGAAGTTCGTTCGCCCGGTGCGCTGGTTGGTCGCGATGCTCGACCGCGAGGTCATCCCGCTGGAGTTCGAAGGAATTCTTGCTGGGAATGTTTCGCGTGGGCATAGAATCCTCGCCGATCGCGAGGTCCAGGTCCCTGAACCGGGTGAGGGATATGTGAGCGCCTTGCGCTCGGCGAAGGTGCTGAATCGCGGTGAACGTGAGCAGCAAATCCGAAAAGCTCTGGATGCCGCGACTCGGACGATTCCCGGGGCACGCTGGCGCGAAGACAAGACTCTTCTGGATACTGTCGTCAATCTGACCGAATGGCCTTCCGCGGTTCTAGGAAGCTTCGATCGTGAATTTCTCGAATTGCCCGAAGAGGTGCTAGTAACGGTGATGCGCGATCACCAGAAATATTTTGCCGTGGAAGATGCTCAGGGCAAATTGCTGCCGCACTTTCTCGCCGTGCTGAACACCGATGGGGATGCCGATGGCGTCATTCGGCATGGGCACGAACGCGTGCTGCGTGCACGTTTCAACGACGCGCGTTTCTTTTGGCAGACTGATCAGAAACATCCTTTACGCGAGAGGACTGCCTGGCTGAAGCATGTGACGTTTCAAAAGGACCTGGGCAGCTACTACGAAAAGACCTTGCGCGTGCAGCGGCTGTGCAGTTGGTTGTGCGAAATTATTCGACAGAGCGGTATGGCAGTTCGGCCAGGGGTAGTGCACAAGGCGGCATATTTGGCCAAGACTGACCTGACTACCGAACTCGTGAAAGAGTTCACCGAACTGCAGGGTATTGTTGGCGGACTCTACGCGCGGGTGCAACAACTCGATGATGATCTGCCGAGAGCGACGCAAGAACTAATCGCGCAGACGATTTACGACCAGTACAAACCGGAGTCGATGGAGGATACGGTGCCGCGCACTGTGGAAGGCGCAGTCCTCGCGATTGGCGATAAAGCGGACAGCATTGCGGGAATGTTTGCCCTCGGGCTGCAGCCTACCGGATCAAAGGATCCTTTTGCGTTGCGTCGCCAAGCGAACGGAATCGTGAGAATCATCGCGGAGCACAAGTTGCCCCTGCCGCTAAGCGCAGTCACCGGATACGCTCGCGAAACCTATTGTGGTTCAACCGCAGAGCAAAGGTTCCCAGTCAGTGTTCGCTATGCCGAGAGTGTGCGTGAATTTTTCCGCGAGCGGTTGGAATTCTACTTGCGCGACGTGCTCGGGTTCCGCTACGACGTCGTAAATGCCGTACTGGCTGCTGGTTCTGACGACGCTAACGACGCAATCGCACGTGCGGAAGCGGTCAAGAGCGTGCTAGAGATGCCGGAGTTTCTGGCGATCGCGGCAGCATGTAAGCGCACGCGGAATATTCTGCGCCAGGCAGAGGAGAAGAAGATTGCTGCTGGATCGAAATTCGAGCATTTCTCCGATTCAGCCGATGAAGAAAAAATGCTAGCGGGTTACATGGAGCGCACCGGTCCACGAGCCGAGGAACATCGAAAAAAGGCGGAGTATAAGGACGCATTGCTTGTGCTCTCGACCGCGCGCGAACACGTGGATCGCTTCTTCGACAAGGTCATGGTGATGGTCGATGATGAGCGAGTTCGGGCCAACCGCTTGGCGCTGCTGCAGACTTTATTGAAGGAGTTTTCGACGATTGCGGATTTCTCCGAGATCGTGACGGAAGGCAAGGAATCTTCGAAATCGTAAAGGACTAATACTATGGCTACGACGACGTTGGCGGAAACAGAAGTGAAAGAGACGACGAAACAGCAACAGATCCAGTATGTCTACTTTTTCGGCGGTGGCAAAGCCGACGGCAACGGCAAGATGAAAGATGCACTCGGCGGCAAAGGCGCGGGCCTCGCCGAGATGACCAATGCCGGCCTGCCTGTGCCTCCCGGCTTCACGATCCAGACCGAAGCCTGCCGCGAGTACATGCATCACGGTGGGGTATCGCGGGAGGTCGACCGCGAGATGGAAGAGGCGCTCGCCCGGCTGGAAAAGCTGCAGGGACAGAAACTCGGCCAAGGCGACAATCCTTTGCTGGTTAGCGTGCGATCCGGCGCAAAGTTCTCCATGCCGGGGATGATGGATACCATCCTCAACCTCGGGTTGAACGATCGGACAGTCGAAGCGTTGGCGGCGCGCAGCAACAATCCGCGGTTTGCCTACGATTCCTACCGGCGATTAATCCAGATGTTTGGCAACGTGGTGCTCGAAATTCCAAAATCGGAGTTCGACGAGGTTTTCGATGCCAAGAAGAAACAGAAGAAGGCCAAGCTTGACACCGACCTCGATGCCAAAGCCCTGAAAGAAGTCATCGCTGAATACAAGAAGGTCGTGAAAAAGTACGCCAAGCGCGACTTTCCGCAGGATCCACACGAACAGCTTGTGATGGCACGCGACGCGGTGTTTCGCTCTTGGAATAATGATCGCGCCAAGCATTATCGCCGCATCAACAATATTTCCGACGATCTCGGCACTGCAGTGAACGTGCAAGCGATGGTGTATGGCAATCTCGGTGAGACGAGTGGAACAGGAGTCGGCTTCACGCGCAACCCCGCGACAGGAGTGAAGGAGTTCTACGGAGAATTTCTGCTAAACGCGCAGGGGGAGGACGTGGTTTCTGGCGTCCGCACGCCGGTGCATATTTCTGAGCTGGAAAAAATCATGCCGGACGTTTACCGGCAGCTTCACGAAATCACCACGCGCCTCGAAAAGCATTATCGCGATATGCAGGATTTCGAGTTCACCATTCAAGATGGCAAGCTTTACATGCTGCAAACCCGCAATGGAAAGCGCACTGGGTTGGCCGCGGTTCGTGTTGCCATCCAGATGGTGGACGAGGGGCTGATCACGAAGGAAGAAGCGATTTTCCGGGTTGAACCCAACCAACTTTACGATTTCCTGGTTCCGCGCTTAGATGAAAAAAACGCAAAAGTCGAAGTTCTCGCGACCGGCTTGCCCGCATCGCCTGGCGCCGCTGTTGGACAGATTGTCTTTACGGCTGATGAAGCTGTCGAAAAAGCGGGCCACGGTACAAAGAAAAATCCAGTCATCCTGGTTCGCGGCGAAACCACACCGGAAGACATTCATGGAATGGAAGTCGCGGCTGGGATTCTTACCTCACGCGGTGGAATGACTAGCCACGCTGCTGTGGTTACCCGTGGCATGGGCAAGTGCTGTGTTGCCGGCGCGGGTGACATCTCGGTTGATGAGAAAGCGCGCGAGATGCGCGTGAAAGGGCAGGTTTTCAAAGCCGGCGACTGGATTTCGCTCGACGGCACGACTGGCCGCGTGATCAAAGGCAAACTCAACACGGTTGACGCCAAGCCAGACGATCCCGAACTCACCAAACTGCTGAGCTGGGCTGAGCCGTTCCGCAAGATCGGCGTTCGTGCCAATGCCGACATTCCCCGCGATGCGATTCAAGCTCGTTCTTTCGGGGCGGAAGGTATCGGCCTTTGTCGCACTGAGCACATGTTCTTTGCCACAGATCGCATTCCGCACATGCGCACCATGATCATGGCGGATAATGAGAAAGACCGCCGCGCCGCTCTCAAGAAGCTGCTGCCCATGCAGCGGTCCGATTTCGCTGGCCTCTTCCGCGCTATGGACGGTCTGCCGGTGACGATTCGTTTGCTGGATCCGCCTCTGCATGAGTTTCTTCCCAAGCGCGAAGAGTTAATGGTCGAGATCGCAGTTCTCAATGCCACAAAACCGAAGTCGCCAAAATTGAAAGAGCTGAAGAGAATTCTGCAAAGGGTGGAGGAGTTGCACGAGTTCAACCCGATGCTCGGCCATCGCGGTTGCCGCTTGGGCATCACCTATCCGGAGATCACCGAGATGCAAGTGCAGGCCATCTTCGAAGCGGCGGTTGCCGTGGAAAAAGATGGAGTGAAAACCCATGCCGAAGTTATGATTCCTTTGACTGCCACGTTGAAGGAAATGGCGAATCAGGCCGCAATTGTTCGGCGCGTGGCAGACGAGGTTTTCAAAGAGAAAGGGAAGACGGTTCATTACCTCGTCGGGACCATGATCGAGTTGCCGCGGGCGGCCCTGATTGCCGACGAAATCGCCAAAGAAGCCGAGTTCTTCAGCTTCGGCACTAACGATCTGACGCAAACGACTTTCGGTTTCTCTCGCGATGACGTCAACAAGATTCTGCCAACGTACCTCGCGGAAGGAATTCTGAAGCAGGACCCATTCGCCGTGATCGACCGGGAAGGAGTGGGAGAGCTAGTCCGCATCGGCATCGAGCGCGGACGAAAGACTCGTCCCAAACTTGAAGTTGGAATCTGTGGCGAGCACGGCGGAGATCCGTCGTCGGTCGAGTTCTGCCATCAGGTAGGAATGGACTATGTCGCATGCTCGCCATTCCGTGTGCTGACCGCTCGCTTGGCGGCTGCGCAGGCTGGCGCCAGCGACAAGCTTAAGGTGGAAGGCGGAAGAACGAAATAACGCAGAGCGCTGAAAGGCAACGAATACCGCACAGGACGCTGAGGACGCGGGGCAAATTGGTTCCTTGATTGAGTTCAAGGTTGTCCATTTGCGGGACAGCATTCGGCGGCTGGTGAATCATCTTCGAGACTCGGCGTCCTCCGGCTCCTCTGCGGTTTTGGTTGAATCACTGCACTTTCTGCAATCGGGCGATCAGCTTCTGAGCCAGATTTTCTTCTGACTCGGACCACAACAAGCGCCCGGTTGCACCTGAGTTCTTTTCGACTTTTCCTGTGAACTCTACCAGTTTTTTTACATTCGCACGAAGCTGTTGCTCTGCCTCCGGCGTGAGCTGAACATTTTCCTGCAGAAACAGCGAATCGAAGCCTAAGTCAATCTGAATGTGGCCTTCTTGACGATAGACCTCGTTTTCGAACTCCAGACCGTGCGCAACAAATTTGATTTGCGACGGCTGCCGCATCCATTGCTTCCGTTCTTCTTCGAAAATCCAAAGGTCCCATGCGGCTTCGAAGACGTAAGCATAGTCCTCATGCAGCAAATCAGATGCGACCAGTACTGCCTCTTCCGGACTGATGCCAGGATTGAAGCGCTGCTCGAGAATCGTCGGTTCATTCCATGAAACAGGGTGCAGTGCTACGTAAGAGATTCCCGGCTGCATGGCTGAGAAGTCGAACTGACGCATCACCGAGAGCGCATGCGGCAGCATGTCTTCAACATCGAAGCTCGGAAACCATAGGCTCAAGTAAAGTGGATCAGCCAAGCGATAAACTCCCTGGTCGTATCTTCCAATTCTAGACCGTTTTCATCCTGCCCTCTGCCCGGAAGCTGCGACATCGGATCCAACCTTCTAATTTGTTCCCAGATGAGATCACACGGGGTGGTGATCGCGGTCACACACAATGAGTCAGCGTGTGCTTGCGTCGGCAGCAGTTCGGAATAAAAAATTTCCTTCTAGGACTCCAGCTACTCGATTGGAGGGCGTTATGAAGTCGCGCGGGGTTTGTTTTTTCATTTTCTGTCTGAGCATCCTTGCTGGCGGAGTGTTGTTGCACAGCCAAGATCAGAAAACTGTATTGCCAATTGGCAAAGCGGTGCGGATCAAGGCGCCCCTGGGATTGCCGCCGGTTCCGGTTCCGCCGGACAATCCGCCGACGGCCGAAACCATCGCACTGGGTCGAAGGCTTTATTACGACCCTATCCTCTCGTCTGACGGCACGGTTTCGTGTGCCTCTTGCCATAGCCCGCAATATGGGTTTGCCGACCCCCGGCCCGTTTCCGAGGGTGTCGGCAAAAAGAAAGGCGGGCGTAATTCTCCTCCGGTGACCAACGCGGCATATTTCAAGGTCCAGTTCTGGGATGGGCGCTCGCCGAGCCTGGAGAATCAGGCTGAGGGCCCGGTGCAGAATCCGGTCGAAATGGCAAATACGCTGGCGGTGGTCGAGGAGAGATTGAATGCCGATCCGAGCTACAAGGAGGAGTTTGCCAACGCTTGGGGACCGAGGCCGATTACGTATGCGATGGTCGCGAAGAGTATCGCCTCGTTTGAACGCACGGTGCTCAACGGTAATTCTCCGTTTGATCGCTGGAAGTATGGACACGACGAAAAAGCAGTAGGCGATGACGTAAAACGTGGCTTCGTAGTTTTTAGCGCGAAGAATAAAGGCAATTGCGCCGCCTGCCACACGATTGAAAAGGACTATGCTTTATTCACCGACAACCAGTTCCATGACGTTGGCGTAGGCGTTGACATGGGTCAGTTTGTTGATGTGGGGCTGTATGCCGTCACTCACAAAGAAGCCGACAAAGGGAAATTCAAGACGCCCTCCCTGCGTAATATTTCGCAGACCGCGCCTTATTTGAGCGATGGCAGCTTGAAGGATCTGAAAGAAGTCATCGACTTTTACATCGGAGCGGGGAATTCGAATCCGAATCTGGATAAGGAAATTCATGTGCTCGATTTTCTTACCGGCCAGGAGCGCAGCGATTTGCAGGCATTTCTCAATTCACTGACGGGAGAAATGCCGCCCAACGTTGGGCCACCGGAGGGAGTAAAGACGCAAGCCAGAAAATAGCCTTACCGGGAGGAAGTTCAGTTCGAAGTGGAAATTCCCGGAAGCTTATCAGGGAAAGCATCAGGCGAGAATGATGCTGGCTTCTTTTGCTGATCCTGTCCCAATACTTTGGTTTGTTTGAGAGCGTAGAGAGTCAATTCCACTCGCGTGCTAACACCCAATTTCTCAAAAACTCGGAATAAATAGTTTTTGATGGTATGTTCGCTGAGCTGTAGCTGTTGAGAAATCTGGCGGTTGCTATAGCCTTCGGCCACCAGGCGCGTGATCTGTTGTTCCCGCTGACTGAGAGCTCGTGGCCCGTCGAGAGACGAGTCAATGGGACGTCCTTCATCCACCAGGGCTTCCAAAAGAAGACGGAGTTCGCCAGAGCCCGCCCACACTTGGCCTTCGTGTACGCAGCGGATGCATTTGCACAGCGTCTCGAACGATTCCATGCGGCAGAAGACCCCCTGGGCGCCGCTGCGGAAGACTTCCACGACGATGGAACGCTCCAACGAATCCAGAAGAACAATCATGTTCAGCTCGGGGTGAAGGCTCCGAATCTGGCGAACCAATCGGATTCGTTCCAGTGGATTTTCTGAGGAGCCGATGCCGATCAGAACAATCTCAAAACTGCCGCCGGCCAATAGCCGAAAAACCTTCTTGGGAGAGGCTGCCGCCGCCACGGGATAGTGTTCCCGGCGATGTAATTCGTCAGCCAGCAAGCGACAACTCATGGCTACCGTGTCGGTAACCAGTACGCGAGGAGAAGCGCGATGGCTCGGAGTAATCAAAGGTTTCGGCGGGCTGTACACTTCAATTTCGGACAAGTCCGGCAGATTCTATAGGGGTAACATGTGACTGACAAGGAGTCTTGGGTCTCTGGGCCGACCGCCGTTTCCAAAGTCATTTGGCGCGGGATGGCGAATTCCGTACAATTAGTGTGGGTTTTCGGCGGCGCGGTTGAAGCCCCCAGAAACTCGACTCCATGACTTTCATCCACTTGTTGGCGGGGAAGTTAGAGGAGCAGAGTGGACGTTGGTCGAAGTTCAGCCCGGCAACATTCAGTGTACTCGGGGCGTGAATTAACCGTATTCCAATGAAATAAAGGTGGTTATCACGCGGCGTCGCGGTTAAGGCCATGCTCCTCGTCGCCATGGAACCGCGTTGTTGAGACAGGAGTTTGCATGTTTTTGAGTTTCTTCGGATTGCGCGAACAGCCTTTCGGGGTGACCCCAGATCCGCGCTTTCTCTATCTCAGTGCGGCGCATCGGGAGGCGTTTGCGTCGCTGTACTATGGCATTGAAGCCAATCGCGGATTTCTGGGCCTGATTGCCAAGCCGGGAATGGGCAAGACCACCATCCTGTTCCATCTATTAGAGAAGTTTCGGAGTTCGGCGCGGACGGCATTTATGTTTCAGACGCAATGCAATTCGCGCGAATTCATGCGCTATTTGCTGGCGGAATTAGGCTACGAAGGAGACACGCAGGATTTCGTCCACTTGCACAATGAGTTCAACCGGCGGTTGCTCCAAGAAGCACGGGCCGGCAATCGCATGATTGTGGTCATCGACGAAGCGCAAAATTTGGATGCATCGGTGCTGGAAACCGTGCGGCTGCTTTCGGATTTTGAAACTCCTCGCGCCAAGCTGATGCATATCATTCTTTGCGGACAGCCGGAGTTAGCGGACAAATTGGCCAGCCCGCGGCTCGCACAACTCCGCCAGCGAGTTTCGATCCTTCATGGTTTGGAAGCTTTGCCGTCGTGGGAAGTCAAGAACTACATCGAGCATCGCTTGAAGATTGCAGGATACGAGGGCGACCCCATTTTCACGCCCGAAGCTTATGATGAGATTGCAGAGTTTACCGAAGGCATCCCGCGAAATGTAAACAACTTCTGTTTCAACGCGCTTTCGCTGGCGTACGCTTTGCAGAAAAAGGTCATAGATACGGATGTTGTAAAAGAGGTGAAGTCCGACCTCGATATCACCAAGCTCACCTCGCCAAACAGACTAGAGCCCGAGCCCGTGCCAGCCGCGGTTCGCGCCACGGACGGCGGCGCGATGCGCAGCCAAGTGGGAGAGATTCTGAGTCCTGCCGACGCGGCGGCTTATATGCAGGAACTGGCTTTGAAATTAAGGAATTGGCAGCGTTCTTTAGAAGACGCCGTAGGAATGCCGCGTGAGCAGCAAGCCCAGCCTCCGGCTCAACCCGAAGGGTCCAAAATCGCCGAGTAGGCCCCCCTCGCACCAAGGCGTCTTTTGTTCGACTAATCCAAGCGACTTTCGGCCGGGGCCATTCGGGCCATAGCAGATGCCTGAGGAAGCATTTCTTTCGCCCTGCTAGCGGAGACCAGTTGCGGCATCTCAGGGGTTGCGCCCAAGCTGTAGGCATAGAGCACAACCTCGACTCGCTTGGAGACGCCCAACTTATCAAAGATTCGGAAGAGGTAGTTCTTCACGGTGTGCTCTGTGAGGCCCAGGCGCTGCGCAATCTCTCGGTTCGACAATCCTTCAGCAACGCAGCGTACGACTTCCTGCTCGCGGCGGGACAACAGCTCGGCTCCGCGCGCATCGATGACTCGGAGTGGCAATGCCTCGCCAAGAGCTTCCAGGAGATAACGCAATTCCTTACTGTTCGCCCAAACCTGACCTTGGCTGACACACTGAATGCACTTGGCAAGCGATTTCAGTGAGTCATTACGAGAGAAAACGCCGCGGGCACCGGCGCGAAAGGCTTCCACAACATGGCTACGCTCGGAGAGATCGAGGAGAAGGACGATACCAGTTTCCGGGCTGACGGCGTGAATCTCGCGAGCTACCTCAAATCCCCTGCGAGGATTGCCTTCCATCTCAGCGCTGATGACGACTACGGCAGGTTTTTCGCTGGCTACGGCAGTGATAATGCCGCTGGCGTCGGGGGTCGAATCCAAGACTTGGAAGCGCTTGTCTCGATCCAAAGCACTGGCCAGCAGCTGGCTATTCATACGAGTGCTATCTACAGCAAGGACACGTATTACTTCAGAGACTTCAGGTAAGCTAATTGCATGTGCCACGAGTGGTTTCCCCGAATTGATTTAGTTAGACCTCTTGTTGGAACAATAACTAGACGGGCCAAGAGAACGCATGAGGGGAGAACGCCCACCCTTTCGTCGCCCCACTAGCGACTATTGTCATGGGACTTTATTCTCACAATGAGGCATTGTAAATGGCACTTTCGTGCTAGGGAAGGTGATCGAGTTACTCGGAAGTACCTAACGTTAGAAACCCTACAAACCTGCGGAAACCTTGCTGGACAAGGAGTTCCGAAGTGGCGATCGATACTTGAGCATCACGTAAAGAAACATCCACAACCGTTTCAACGCCGAGTTAAAACACTGGGACGAGATTGTGCTTCTTGCGATAGATCTGGCGGTCAACAGCTCGCAGGACGTCGGAAAAATCGCTGCCAGTAGCATACGGTGCAACACCGGAGGCGAAGGACAATTCGTATCGCTTATTGCTGTTCAGATTCCAGTGTTCCACGTCGCGGTGTAAACGCTGAAGTGGGGGTTGCACTTCTTCCAGGCTCGTGTCTGGCATTACAACCAAGAATTCATCACCGCCCTGGCGGAAGATGAGATCGCCGCCTCGAAAGGTACGCTTCAATAGGGTGGCAAATTCCATCAGGACTAAGTTGCCTTCAGTCGCTCCGTACTTGCCGTTGATCTCCTTGAATCCGTTTAAGTCCATGGTCATGAACGTCAGGTGACTGCCGAGGCGGTTAGCTCTCGCCACTTCGCGCGGAATGAGTTCATTCATCGCACGACGATTCAGCAACTGGGTCAACGGATCGATCAGGGAAAGGCTTTCTAACCGCTCGTTCAAGACAAGCTCGTTAATTAGCGCCCGGCGCGTATGGTTGAGATTTACCTTCTGTCCGATCAGATAGACGTTGAAAAGCAAAATGAGAGAGATCAGTCCGAAAAAGAGTTGGGGCAGGTAAGCTGACTCGACATGAATGAAGCGTTGGGTCCAAACCACGTTGGGCAGTATCAAAGCGAGCAGGCCGGCTGCCAGCACTAACATCACTAACAGTCCGATGGACCAGAGCTGCAGGTCGCGGCCGGATAGCTGCTGAATCTGCCGCTGGATCTCCTCCGCCCGCTTCAGCATACTGGGAGCAGCGACTTGTACGTCCGCACTATGCACTGGTTGGCTCCGGCTCAACAGGAAACTATCGGCAATAATCTGAATTTTCTATGGTCGAGGAGGCAGGGGCGAGACGGAAGTGCGACTGAAGGTTACGCTAGTAACCATCGGGGATAAACCTGACCGACAGTCGCGTTATGGTTACGAATAACTGAGGTTTACCAGAACGTTCTGTCCGTCTTCCTTCCGCAAAATGATTCGAACCTTTTGCCCGATGGGGAGTGCGTTGCGCAGATCGCCCTCGACGACGAGGGTTTGCGGTGCGTTTCCATCAGCCAAGGTGACGACGGATTTGTTGGGCTGGCCAACGTTGGCCTCGTAGAATACAACGTCTTGTACCTTGCCCCGATGCACGATCTCACCGGGAAATTGCATTTGGCCGGCGCTCATACTGCTGCCGCTGGTGCCTGCGACAGCGGCGCCCGAGATGCGATGCTTCAGCTCGAACAGCGCCGTCGTTCCCACAATGCCCGACATCGCGAGCAGGATCAGGGACATGAACAAGCCGTCAACCGTGAAAACCGAACGAAATACAACGATCCAGATCACACCGATCAGAGTGACGGCAGCCAATACCAGCAAAGATAAAATCGCCATAGGATTTGATTCCGGAAGCTTTGAACCGAGCAACAGAGTAGCAGAAAATTTGTAGATTTTGGAGTTGACCTTAATGGCTCAAGCGCAGCGGTCGCGCCAGTCTACGATTTCACGCAGGCCCTCGGCCGGCAGGTGTTCGAATAAGCGCACCAAATGGCGCGTGTGCTCAAACTCATGAATGTCGGCCCAGACTTCTGCGCGCCAACCCTCTTCGTGTACCGCGGTTTCGCCGCAAGTGGCACAACGAGTATGTAAACGTTTTTCGCGGCGATCGAGCGCTGAGGCTTCGGACAACTCGATAAAGATGCACCGGACCTCTTGAATCTCCTCATTCCCTTCGATCAAGTGCTCATAGCGCAAGAGGTAACCAAAGCCGAGCTTACGAGCTTCGGCCTCGGCCTCGGCGCGGGTGCGAAATGGCCCGTACTCGGCGCGAAGCTGTTCAGTCGAATCACACGCCATCCAGAAGATTTCCTTGTGCGTCATCTAAGCCTCGGAGCGGCATCGGCCGGAGGATGGCCTGCCAAAGGGGGTGGCGCAATGTGGCAAGCAATTGAGATACCGTGACAGGAGCGGTAAATACTTGTTATACAAGAAGCAAGGCGACCGCGAGCCAAGCGCCATGCAATCCTTTGCAGCTTTCCCAGTGCTTAGGGGATGTCAATGGTGACAATTCGGGGTACTAGGGCCAATCGGCTGATTTGAATTAGAATCAGCTGTCCTGAGCCCCTACCTTTAACGGCATAGCGGGACAGCACTATGGGCAAACGGCGCGAGCCCCGCAAGGAAATTACAGTACCTGTCCGGATCTTCGGGACGGATAGCAGTGGACAGATCTTCAGCGAGAAGGTCAATACCGTCAATGTCAGCCGCCATGGCGCCGAACTTAACGGCGTGAAGGCGCAGCTAAAGGCCGAAGAGATTGTCGGTGTAACCTATGGCCAGAACAAGGGCCATTTTCGGGTGCAATGGGCAGGGCCCCCAGGAACTCCAAAAGCCGGACACGTGGGCCTTTTCAACTTATCCCCAGAAAAGCCGTTGTGGGATTTCCCCTTGCCGTTGGCCACTGTGGATGCGACCGTACGCGATGCTCAGGACCGTCGGCGGCATCCCCGGGTAAAGGCGACGAATTCAGTTGAGATCTATCCCAACGGGCAAGCCACTCCGATTCGGGCCCGCACGGCGGACTTAAGCTTGGGCGGATGTTTTGTAGAGATGTCTACGCCTCTAACGGTGGGAACCAGCGTGCGGCTCGGCTTGTGGGTAGGAGATACGAAGCTTTGGATCAATGGCAAAGCAGTCAGTTTAGCCCCAGGCTTCGGCAACGGGATCAGCTTCGTAGATGTTGGGGAGATGGAATTGGCCGAACTGAGGAAGTTTCTCGGCAGTCTTTCGCGCCTTCCGATATGAAAAGAGATTTCAGTTGGGCCGCAAGGAAGCCGGCACCATAGCTAGAACCTCTGCCTTCAAGTTGCAGTCTGAAATGACCGTTACTCCCTGTAAGCACCGTTCAATGGCCGCTGAAAGATATAGGTGCTGAATCGGTTTGACCAAATACGCCTGGGCTCCCAATCTCGCGGCTTCCTGCATTGTATCCGGGTCATCGACGGCGGAACACATAATCACTTTTATGTTCGGACGCATTTGGCGCAACAGGCGCAGAGTCTCGAGTCCGTTCATGCCGGGCATTTGCAAATCCAGCAGGATAATCGATGCATTCGAGCCGTCGCGCAGACGTTCGGCCGCTTCTTCGCCGCTGTCGGCGGTCTCGACGTTGTAATGATCGATTTCCAACGCGAGCGTCAGAAAGCGGCGGATTTCAGGAGAATCGTCTACTACCAAAACGGTGGCACTGCGGCGTTTTGTGGCGAAAGCCAACGCTCTTACATCGGCATCCATATCTTTTCCGGAACGCGGAGGTTATAAATTGCCAATCGGGGGTATGTACCTGAACGCCGTGGCAATCGTCAACGCCTAAAGCCAACTGGCAGTTCGTTGTTTTTTCTATCACATACCTCGTCTCCACAGCCCGGTGCCTCACAATCGGTGCACATGAACGAGTTCCGGGGGCTGACCCACCGCACGCAAGCGGAGATTTGCGGTGGAATGACCACGGCTTTCCACAAAGAGCGCGATTTCTCCCGCTTACATGACTGTGAATAACCGGATGAAAACCAAGAGCAGCAAGCTCTTCCGGTGCGTGTTGGCATGCCGCGTCTTCACGCCTCGAAGGCTCGCGCTAGACCGGCTGTGGTATGCCGGCGGGCGCGGGAATGGTTGTGCCGGACTGCCACAGAGACTCCCGCCATTGCTTACCGCCGTGGCTGGCCACATAGAGGGCCAGTTCCAACCGGCTCCAGACCCCCAACTTGTCGAACGTATTGCGCAGGTAGTTTTTCACAACCTGTTCCGTTGTGCCGATCTCGTCGGCGATTTCACGATTGGTGAGACCTTGCCACACCAAGGTCGCGACTTGAGCTTCCTTATTGGTTAACCGATCGCACGGATGCATGACTGTTCCTGCTCCTTCTGATAGATTGCGGTCGCAAGCTTCACGCGTTTGCGGCCTTGAGTGATGCCTGCGCGGAGAAACAAAGTGCGCAGGTGTTGCTTCACAGTGCGCGGGCTGATGTGCAATTGTTCCGCGATTTCTTTGTTGCTGCAGCCTTGCACCAAGAGGCCAAGTACTTGTTCGTCGCGGGGGGTAATTTTCATTGCTGCTAGATCAATCATCTTTCCTCCACTTCTACTGGAAGGTCATTCCGGCCGGACCGTTTTGTTCAACCGGCACTCTCAAGGAAAGCAATTGCTTCGCCAAAGCTTCGCCAACGTCTCCAAGGTCAGAAGACCTTTGGATTGTGTGTGCTCGATGCCAGTAAGCAGCGGCGGAGCAGGAACGGAAGGTCTAAGACGGGAGGGCTGGTTCCAGAACGGTACTTTGTCTCGGCGTACGCTCAAAAGATTTCTGTTGGTTGATGGCGTCGAGTCAGAGGAATGAGGCGCACGGGACTTAAGCGAGAGTTAAGCTGAAAGAAAGCAGTATCGTATTGGCAACGACGCGGAACTCTCTATGCGCGTACTGATCGTCGAAGACGAATCCCGCCTGGCCGAAAATATCGCGCGCAGCTTGCGGGAGAGTGCGGGGTATGCGGTCGACATCGTCCATGACGGGCAAGAGGGCTTATTCATGGCGAACTCCAACGAGTACGACGTCATTTTGCTCGATTTAATGCTGCCTGGCATGGACGGGATGGGCTTAGTGCAGGAGATTCGAAAGGCGGGACATCGTACTCCGGTTTTAGTGGTAACGGCGCGCGATGACAAAGAGTCCGTGGTTGCCTTGCTGAATGCCGGCGCCGACGATTACGTGACCAAACCATTTGATTTGGGCGAACTTCTGGCTCGGACGAAGGTCTTAATCCGGCGAGGCAAAGGCCAGCCGTCGGCCGTTCTATCGGTTGCGGACCTGGAGTTAAATACAGTGAATCGCAGCGTGCATCGGGGAGGCAAAGCGGTGGCGCTAACGGCGATGGAATACCGCGTCCTCGAATACCTGCTGCATCGGACGGGGGCAGTCGTTTCGAAGACGGAATTGCTGGAGCATCTTTACGACTACAACTGGGAAAAATTCAGTAATGTCATCGAGGTTTACATCTCCGGCCTGCGTCGCAAGCTGGATGACGGCTCCTTCAAACCACTGATTCATACGATTCGCGGGCAAGGATATATTCTGCAGGATTCGGCATGACAAGAAAATCCATTCGCCGGCGTCTGGTCACAACGGTGGTGCTTTCGCAGGCATTGCTGGCGCTTGGATTGTTGCTTGCGGGCGTTCTATATACGCGTAAGCGATTGCTTTCCGCCCTCGATTCCCGTATGCAAGCTCACGCCACGAGTCTGGCGGCACTGGCGCGCTATACAGAAGATCCGCCGGAAAAGTTGTATTTCGATAAAACTCTAGCCAATGCGACACTCGATCCCGACCTTGATGACGCGTATGCAATTTGGGCCGACCAATCCGGACTTCTGACCCGCTCCGATAATTGGCCGAAGGGACTGGAAGTCTCGCGGGTGGGAAATAGTCCCTGGACTTTTGATTGGAAAGGTGTGCCGTATCGCGGCTTGCGCCTTTCGGAAATCCCGGTTCTGGATCGCGAACCGGACACACAGGCGCCGCTCGAAAACCTGAGTATTGTTTATGCGTCACCCTTGTTTCCCTTGCAGCGGCAAGTGCAAGAAGCCGGGATTTTCATTGCCGGAATGAGCCTGCTGTTGCTCAGCATCACGACGTGGTTTGCGCTGTGGGGCATCAGACAAGGGCTATTGCCGTTGCAGCAATTGGCGGAGAATGCCGCACTTGTTTCGACCCACAATTGGCAGCTGCAAGTCCCCAAAGATGCCAACCAGGTTGCAGAACTGCAGCCGGTCGTTCAGTCGATGCAGACCATGCTGCTGCGACTGGAACGATCTTTCGCTCAGCAAAAGGAATTCTTGGGAAATGCAGCTCACGAGCTGAAAACTCCGGTAGCGGTTTTGAAATCGACCTTACAGTCATTGCTGCAGCGGCCTCGTGCCTCGGAAGACTATCAGCGCGGGCTGGAAAATTCCTTGGAAGACTTGGAGCGCTTGGAGCGCCTTCTGCAATGGATGTTGCGGCTGGCGCGAGCGGAGCAATGGGCGCACGGTGCCCTGCGGCTGGACTTGCAAGTCATCGATGTTACTGCAACCTGCGAAGAAGCAGTCGAGCGGGTGCGTCATCTTGCCCAGGAACGTAAGGTCGACATCCATCTGACGAAAGATGGCCAAGTTCCCCTGCGCGTCGATCCGGAAGACTTGCAGCTCGTTTGGGCGAATCTTTTGGAAAATGCCGTGCGCTATAGTCCAGAGGGTCGATCGGTTGAAGTCGAGATCCAGCACCACGATGGCGGACCCGTACGCATCACCTTTCAGGATCATGGACCGAGTATCCCGGCTGACGATCTGCCGCATATTTTTCAGCGCTTCTATCGTGGAGATGCGTCGCGCGCTCGTTCGACGGGTGGGTTTGGGCTAGGGTTGGCAATCGCTAAAGCCCTGGTCGAAGCCTACGGGGGAAGCATTCAAGCGGAAAGCGAACCGGGACAAGGTACGCGCATGACGGTCGAACTGCCGATTACGTCCGACAACTAATCCGATTTTAGTTCAGCTTAGATTAATCTGCTTCCCCGCAATATTTCTGTGGGATTCATTGTTCTGCCTGTGAACTCTATGATTATTCGATCGGAAGGTGCAGCGCTCAAATCTGGGTTTTCACTCTTTGTGCTGTTTTTGTGGCTTACTCTAACTGCGTCCGCACAAACCAATGCCACTCTGAATGTCACGGAAGATAACCGCCCGCGAAGCAGCACGGCCCCACTTACGTTGACCCTGCAGGACTCGCTGGTGCGGGCCAGGAAGAACAACCCAGAATATCGTAGGGCACTCACAGAATTCGGGCTGGCCAAAGAAGACAAAGTGCAGAGCCGGGCAGCTCTCTTACCTAGCGTCAACTACAACACGTCGTTTCTCTATACCCAGGGCAATGGAACGCCGACGGCACGGTATATCGCGAACAACGGAGTTCACGAATACATGGCGCAGGGCGATGTGCATCAGGAATTTTCGTTGGCAAATGCTGCGGGTTTTCGCCGCGCTCTGGCCGCAGAAGCCCTGGCCCGCGCGCGGGCTGAAATTGCAGCTCGCGGATTAGTGGTCACGGTTGTACAAGCCTACTACGGATTTGTCGTGTCGCAACGAAAGTATGCGACCGCGCAACGTGCTGCTGCGGAAGCGCAGCATTTTTTCGATATCACGCAGAAGTTGGAGCATGGCGGAGAAGTCGCGCACTCGGATGTCATCAAGGCGCAAATTCAGTTGCAAAGTCAGCAGAGGGAATTACAGGACGCGGAGTTGGAGATGAACCGAGCGCGGATCGATCTGGCTGTCTTGGTTTTCCCAGATTTCCGAGAAGATTTCGCAGTGGTGGACGATTTGCAAACTCCGGAGCCACTGCCCGCGATCGCCGAGGTGCAAGCAGCAGCCGCAAATAAGAACCCCGAATTGAGCGCCGCTATGGCATCTCTGCGCGAGGCCAATCAGGAGGTCACAGCGGCGTGGAACGGATTCTTGCCTTCGCTATCCATCGACTATTTTTATGGGATTGACGCGAATCAGTTTGCAACTGAGGATCGCTTCGACCGTCGTAATCTCGGTTACGCGACGGTTGCGACGCTGCAGTTGCCGGTCTGGAATTGGGGAACAAACCGCAGCAAGGTAAAACAAGCGGATTTCCGGCGGGACCAGGCCCGGGTTGAGTTGAGTGCGACGCAGCGCGAGTTGCTGGCCAAGCTGCACAATTTCTACGACGAGGCGAAGACGGCACGATCAGAATTGGAATCGTTGGGCCGATCGGCGGAGTTGGCGGCGGAGAGTTTGCACCTGACCACGCTGCGTTATCAGGCAGGCGAAGTGAGTGTGATCGAAGTGGTGGATGCGCAAAACACGTTAACCACAGCGCGCAATGCCTTGGATGACGGCGAATCGCGCTATCGGCTTTCTCTCGCCAACCTGCAAACGCTGACCGGAACATTCTAGGGGCATGAACATTAAGCCAATCAAGTTTCGCATCGGCTATTGCGTAGTCCTGCCGTTGACCTTTTTGATGTTCGTTTCCGCTTGTTCCAAAGAGCCCCGCGAAAAAGAACCTGTTGTTGCAGTGCAAGTGGTCGCAGTGGTGAAGAAGACACTCAACCACACCATGACTGCTGAGGCCATCCTTTTTCCGCTGAAACAATCTGCCATCACGCCCAAAATCAGTGCGCCTGTAAGAACTTTCTACGTGCAACGTGGAAGCCACGTGCATATGGGCGAATTGTTGGCGGTTCTGGAGAACAAAGACCTGGCCGCGGCAGCGCAGGATGCGAAGGGAGCTTACGATCAGGCGCAAGCCAGTTACGAGATTAATACGGCAGCGGACTTGCCCGCGGAAATGCAAAAAGCTGAATTGGAGGCGAAGGCAGCAAAGCAGGCTCTCGAGGCGCAGCAAAAGGTCTACGACAGCCGGCAAGACCTCTTCCAGCAAGGTGCGTTGCCACGCAAGGAATTGGACCAATCTGGCGTAGAGCTGACACAGGCGCGCAACCAGTATGCAATAGCGCAGGAGCATCTTGATGCGCTGCTGGCGATTGGCAAGCAACAAACCCTCAAATCTGCTGCCGGACAACTGGAATCGGCCAAGGGCAAATATGTCGGGGCAGAGGCGCAGTTGGGCTACTCGGAAATTCGGAGCCCAATCGACGGCGTTATTGCCGACCGGCCGTTGTATGCCGGTGAGATGGCAGCGGCGGGCACTCCTCTGCTTACGGTGATGGATATGTCCCAAGTAGTGGCGCGAGCACATATTCCTCAGGCCGATGCGGCGCTGCTGAAGCTGGGAGACGAAGCGACGATCACTGTTCCGGGTGAAGAAGAAGTGGTGAGAGGAAAAGTTACGGTTATCAGTCCGGCGCTCGACCCAAACAGCACAACCGTCGAGGTCTGGATACAAGCGAAAAATCCCGAACAGCGGCTCAAGCCGGGCACCAGCATTCATCTTTCGGTGCTGGCCAGAGAGATAAAAGATGCACGGGTGATTCCTGCCGCCAGCTTGCTGACGGCCGAGGACGGAAGTACCTCGGTGATGCTGGCAGGCGCAGATGGTCGGGCGCACCAAAGGCCCGTAAAAGTCGGCGTGCGCCAAGGCGACGATGTGCAAATTCTTGAAGGCGTCCAGCCGGCTGATCGCGTTGTTGCGGCCGGGGCTTACGGCCTTCCCGACAACGCCAAAATCACCATTGAGCAGCCAGCCGAGAAATCGCAAGCGGGAGAGAAGCAGTGACCGAGCCTGAAGGAAGCTCGTGGATCGTGCGCTTCTCCAAGCCGATGATCTTCTTGATCATCACGGTTGCGCTGATCGGCGCCTACCTCGCATTCACGATTCCGGTCTCCGTTTTTCCCGAAACGAATTTTCCCCGAATACTGATTGCCGTCGACAACGGCGTGATGCCGATCGATCAGATGATGGTCACGATCACCCGCCCGTTGGAAGAGGCGGTCAATAGTGTGTCCGGCTTGCAGCAAGTCCGTTCGATTACCAGTCGTGGGTCGGCGGAAATTGATCTGTTTTTCGATTGGCGCGTGGATATGTTTCAGACGCTACAGTACGTGAATGTTGCTATTTCGCGCGTCCAATCGGAACTGCCGACTACTGCCAGAGTCGAGGCGCATCGCATGACGTTCGCCAGCTTCCCGATCATCGGCTACAGCCTGACTTCGGCTACTGTGCCGCAGACGCAATTGTGGGAACTGGCGACATATGAGATCAAGCCGCGGCTAAACCGGCTTGATGGTGTATCAACGGTTTTGGTGCAGGGCGGACAAGAACCGGAATTTCACATTACACCCGATCCAGCCAAGCTGCTCACGGCCAATGTGACGGTTACCGACATTCTTGAGACGATGCGGCGCACCAACTTGATTGATTCGCCGGGACTCTTCGAGCGAAATCATCAACTGGTGCTCGGTTTGGTGAGCGGGCAGACGCGTACACCCGAACAGATTGCGGACGCTGTCATAAAGACAACACCCGCGGGTAGTCCGGTGCGAATTGGCGATATTGCCCAGGTCACGCCAAGTGTGAAGCCGGTCTACACCATCGTGACCGCAGACGGAAAACCTGCAGTCTTGCTCAGCATCAATCGGCAGCCGGGCAGCAACACCGTGCAAGTGGCCGATGAAGTTCACGCCGAGATCCTACAAATTCAGAAAACCCTGCCGCCGGGAATTCAAATCCAGCCTTACTACGATCAGTCCATCATCGTTGGCGACTCGATTCGCAGCGTGCGCGATGCCATCTTGTTGGGATTGATTCTGGCTTCGGTCATTCTCGTTGTTTTCCTCAGGGACTGGGGAACTTCTATCGTTGCCGGGTTGGTGATTCCGGTGACCGTGCTCGTGACCTTCGTCGCCTTGAAACTCTTGAACGAAAGTTTCAATTTGATGACTCTGGGCGGCTTGGCCGCCGCGGTCGGACTCGTGATTGATGACGCGATCGTGATGGTCGAGAACATTGTCTTGCACCGGGATGCCGGACAAGACCGCCTACCGGCGATTCAAAGTGCGCTGCACGAGATGACTGTGCCGCTCGTCGGTTCCACTGTGGTGCCGGTCGTGGTGTTTCTACCGCTTGTTTCGATCACCGGTGTGACCGGCACTTTTTTTCGGGCGCTGGCAATGACCATGACGGTCTCGCTCTTCACCTCGCTGGCGCTTGCTATGACGTGGACACCGGCCCTCAGTCAGTACTTCATCCATCGCCATGGTAAGTTGGTAGAAAAAAGCGAGAGCAAACCGGAAGAACAGTCCATTCTGCGCTTACTGAGCGTGGAAGAGGCGCAGATTTCCGGGTTCTTTCGAAAGATCATCGACTTCCATGAGCGCTGGCTGGGTCAGGCGCTGCGGAGACCGGCGTTGCTGGCAGCGGGTGCTGCGTTGCTAGTCATTGTCTCATTCGTGTGCTACCGATTTTCGGGGTCGGATTTATTGCCGGAGATGGACGAAGGCGGTTTCATCCTGGATTACATCATGCCGGCGGGCAGTTCTTTGGCCGAAACCAACCGAGTAATCTCTCACGTCGAAAAAATTATTCGAGGAATACCGGAAGTCGAGCACACGTCACGACGAACTGGTTTACAGCTTGGACTCGCCGCAGTCACCGAGGCGAATATAGGAGATATCTCGGTTAAGCTCAAGGAGCATCGCAGTCGCGATATTGAAGAGATCATCAGCGAGGTTCGAGAGAAAGTTACTCAGCAGGAGCCGCAGCTGGACATAGAGTTTACTCAAGTGCTGCAGGACATGATCGGAGACTTAACCAGCGCGCCCGAGCCGGTGCAAATCAAACTGTTTTCTCAGGATCCTGCGCTGCTGCAACAATGGGCGCCGCGGGTGGCTGGCGCCATTCACAAGATTCCCGGCGTGGTCGATGTGCTCAATGGCATTGAGAACACAATCAGCGGCCCGGCGGTGACCTTTCAAGTGGATCCCGTGGTTGCGGCTCGTGCGGGCTTTACGCCCGAAGAAGTTGCGACAGATGCAGCGGCCATTCTGGAAGGTGAGCCGGCTGCAACACCGGTGGTGAGTAACGACCGCGCTTACACGGTTCGCGTACGGTTTCCTGCAGCCAACCGCATTTCGCTCGAAGCCATGAAAGACACACTTCTAACCAGCAGTAGCGGCAGGACCGGGACCTTGGGCGCGCTCGCGACCATCACCGAACTCCCCGGCCAAACCGAGATACGGCGTGAGAATTTGCAGCGCGATGTTGCGGTTACTGCTCGTTTTGAGGGACTCAACCTGGGCGCTGGAATGGCGGCGGTAAAAGACGCCGTGGACGGTGTGCATCTTCCTTCGAGCATTCGCGTGGTTTATGGTGGGACCTACGAAGAACAGCAAAAGTCATTCCACGATCTTGTCTTCGTGCTGGTGCTGGCGGTTGTGTTGGTCTTTATCGTGCTACTGTTTGAATTTCGTACTTTCGCAGCGCCGCTGGCTATTCTGGCGTCTGCGCTGCTTTCGACGGCTGGAGTTTTTATCGCGCTGGTGATCACTCGTACGACGTTTAACGTGTCCTCGTTTATGGGTATGATCATGGTCATTGGGATCGTGGCAAAAAACGGAATTTTGCTACTAGATGCGGACAATAAATTCCGGGCACTGGGCTTCTCCGCCCAGGACGCAATTCTCCAAGCCAGCCGCCGCCGCTTGCGTCCTATCGTGATGACCGCGCTCGCTGCGATAGCTGGCATGTTGCCGCTTGCCTTTGCCTTGGGCGCAGGATCACAGATGTTGCAGCCGCTGGCGATTGCAGTCATTGGCGGCATTCTGATTTCTATGGTTTTGTCACTGATCATTACCCCGGCAGTTCACTTCTACCTAAGCGACACACGTCTAGGGAAGGAAGTTCCAGCACCGGTCGAAACATAAACCCGCAGCTCCACCGCGGGGGTTCCTAAATGGCGGAGAGTGCAAAATATTGCACATAGCCTTCCTTGCCTCAACTGACGCGCCTGGCCGGGTCGTTTCAGCCGGGCAGTCAAAGGCGGGTAGCGGCTTGTATTTGCTGCGTCAGCAAGCCCTTGGAGGCCCTAACGAAGCCTAGTCCGGCCCATACAACGCTGGTAGAATCAGGGTTTTGGAGCAAGAGCCGGCTATTTTTGGCGGTTCAATTGCACCAGTCAGGGGAAGCGCTTGAGGCGCGGGATCAGGAGAAGACGTAAAGACGTGGAAGCGCACACCGCTAGTGCGACAACATTGCCGCCGCTGGACGAGATCACTTTCCAGCAACTCCTGGAGGCTGCTTACGTCATTCAGCAGCAGCGCGAGGCAGAGCCTCCGCCGCGGCCAGAGCGGCCGGTTATCCGAATTCAAGAAGAACCGGCAGCTCATACCGTCGATGCGTCGGAAGTTCTGGCGTTAATCGTTGAAACCCAGGAGCAACTGCGTACTCAAGTTCGCGATTTGCCGACGGCGGGCAAGCTCATTGCCCAGCGGCTCGAGCAAGTAACGAATGCCGCGGGCGTGGCAGTCGCGGTCATCCGCGAGGATCATCTCGAATTTTGTGCGGCAACCGGTGTTCTATCCAGCTTGGCTGGGTCTACCGCGCCGGTGGGTGACAGCTTACCGGAACTCTTGCACGCCAATTCGTGGTCGTCAGTGGAACTAGCGATCCGGCACGATGCCAAGTGTCCAATTGTTTTTCCAATCTTTCATGAAGGCAGAACCACGGGCCTCCTGCACCTTAGTTTCCCGGACACGGAGAAACTGGAAGAGCATCAAATCCGCACCTGCCAAGTGATGGCGGGATTGATGGGAGAAGCCATCAGCCGGGTGTCGGAATTGCATTGGAAGCAGACTCTAGCCGCCGAGCGAACCACAATGATGGAGATTCTGGAACGCTTGCGGCCTCAGTTGGAGCGGCTAGCGGCGGAATCGAAGGCCGAGGGTTCTGAGAAAGCCGAGACGGTCGGAACAGATTTTAATCCACCTCTCGCTATGGAGCGTCCAGTCGAGTTTGTCGTTCCCGAGCCGGTTTCGACTTCGGTGACATCGGCCAGTTATACGTGCCAGCAATGTGGCGCGCACATGAAGGAAGACGAAATCTTCTGCGGGCAATGCGGCGCTCCGCAATTGGACTTGACTACGCCGTTGCCCTTCCCGGGAGAAGAGATTGCGTCGCCATCGCCGGAGTTGCCAAAAGAGACAAAGGTTCAAGCTCCCAAAGCCGAGCCGAAGCAGGCTGTGAATTCGCTGCCGCAGAAAGATGTGTCGTTGCCGCCATCCCTGGAGCAGGCGTTGGCACACCTTCCGTCGCGAGACGTGGTCGACCGGTTCAGGCCCCGTTTTCACCCGTTGATTGAGGAAGAGCCTGCACCGGTGGTTGAGCCCGACTCGGAAAACCCCCCGCGTGATGCTCAGCTTCGTGATGGCAGCATTACCCTGCAAGTTCCAAGACACGATGACGCGACTCCGGTCGGTTCTGGAGAGGCAGACCCGGAATTGAGTCCGTTGGAAAAGATCCCTGAAGCGCCGGCACAGCTAGTTTTGCAACCGGCGCAGGCAGTAGGCGTGCAACCCGATCCCATAACCGCACCTAAGGCTGCTACTGCGACGCAGAAAGCATCACCTTGGAGTTCGGCGGCACAGGCGCACAAGTGGCTGAAGTCACTGCAGACTGCAGGTTCTCCGACGAGAGTATGGATTAATAAGCATCGTGCCGATCTTTGGGTAGGGGTTTCGGTAATTCTATTACTGCTGGCACTCTCGGGTTGGGGATCACGATCCGCAATTTACGGGGCGGCGCAGACAAGAGTTGTGCAGCCTTCGTTAACACTCTTTGAACGTGTACTGGTGGCGCTGGATTTGGCCGAACCACCTCCGACCCAGGTTTATCTCGGCAACCCGAATGCCCGCGTGTGGGTCGATCTGCACACGGCTTTGTACTACTGCCAGGGCGCCGATTTATATGGCAAAACCCCAGAAGGCAAGTTCACGAGCCAGCGGGATGCCCAACTCGACCAGTTCGAGCCAGCTGCGCGAACGTACTGCAGGTAAACGCAGATGGCAGGAGATTTCTAGAAGCTTCCGACGCGATTAACAGATCAACTGCTCGCGGCTGAGTTTCAGGCCATTGAGATTTCCAAGGATGGTCACGGCGATCGATTCAGTGTGGAAGAATTCCGTGGCGAGCTGCTGCAATTCCTCCGCAGTTACGCTTTCGATCTTTTGTAAGAGCTCATCCATGCTGATGAAGCGGTCGAAATACATCTCCTGACGCGCCAGGTTAGACATGCGGGCGGTGGAAGATTCGAGTGAGAGCATCAAACTGCCCTTCAATTGATCCTTGGCCCGGCGCAACTCGTCCTGCGGGATCGGTTCCGACTTCAGGTTGCGAAATTCGGAAACGACCGACTGCACGACTTTGCTGGCCGACTCGCGCGAAGTGCCGGCGTAAACCGAAAGGCAGCCGGTATCGCGGTAAGGATTGAGATCGCTGTAGATGGCGTAGACCAGTCCCTGGCGTTCGCGGATCTTCTGAAAAAGCCGCGAACTCATCCCGCCACCCAGAACCGTATTCAGAATGTACGAAGCATTTCGTCTCTCGTGTGCGATGGGATGGGAGGGGACACCGACGCAGATTTGCACCTGCTCCAGCGCCTTCTTGTTACGCATTATGATGCGCGGCACAATCTTTGGCTGTGAGCTGTGAAATCCGTTCTTCACCGGTTGCATCTGGGCAAAGTGCTTTTTTGCCAGATCTACAAATTTTTCGTGAACCAAGTGCCCGGCTGCGCAGATGATGATATTGCCGGGGCTAAAACGCTGAGCGTAAAAGTCGCTGACTGGATCGCGCTCGAAAGTCTTGACCGTGTCCTTGGTTCCCAGAATCGGTTTTCCCAACGGATGGTCTTTCCAGAAATTTTGGGTGAAGATCTCGTGCACCAGATAATCGGGACTGTCTTCGTCCATCTTGATTTCTTCGAGAATGACTCCCCGTTCCCGGCTGATGTCCTGGTTATCGAAGACTGGGTTCAGTACCAGATCGCTGAGAACATCCATGGCGATAGGGAGGTGCTCATCCAGGACCTTCATGTTGAAGCAGATACACTCTTTGGCGGTAAAAGCGTCCATGTTGCCGCCGATGGAGTCCACTTCGCGGGCAATTTGCTCGGCGGTGCGATGCTTGCTGCCCTTGAAGACCATGTGCTCGACGAAATGGGAGATGCCGTTCCATTGCGGATCCTCGTCGCGGGAGCCGGTTTTCACCCAGATCCCGATGGAGATGGAGCGGATATGCTCCATCTGCTCAGTGATGACAGTCAGGCCGTTGGGCAGCACTTCACGGCGCACGTTGCGGATTTCATCAACCATAAGATGTTTTACCAACCAGCCTGGCGGGCAATACAGAGCCAATCAAATATTGTTACACAGTACCAAGGTTGCGTGGAAAGTATCGTTAGTGTCGTAAAATCAATTACTTAGATCGGTCTTCCCCAGGTTCGCTTGCTTTCCTCAGTTTTCTGGCGCAAATCCCTCTAAAATGTGATTTGGAACCAAACCAGGGCAATTAGATGCATGAATGAAACATTACCATCCACGCTTTTAGGCCTTACGCTGCAAGAGCTTACGCAGATTGCGGAAGAGCGTGGCCAGCCCTCGTATCGTGGGCAGCAACTCTTTGATGCCATATACCGCCAACGGCTGGACTCCAGCCAAGACATCTCAACATTGCCGCTGGAGTTTCGTCATGATCTTGAGACCAGCGGGTTATCCATAGGCTTGCCCCAAATCGACAAGAAATTCGTTTCCACTGACGGCACCGTGCGGTACTTAATCAGGCTGGCCGATGGTCAGAGCGTAGAAACCGTTTGGATGCCGGACGGCGATGGCGGAGAAAGCGGTGATGGTACTGATGCTGGAGACGCGGTTAATCAACCCGGGCGCAACTGGGATCGCGCGACGATTTGCGTGTCGAGCCAGGTTGGCTGCGCTGTGGATTGCCAGTTCTGCCTGACGGCATTACTGGGAGTAAAGCGAAACCTGAGTGCGGGCGAGATCGTCGGGCAGGTCTGCGTGGTCTTGCGCGACCACGACGTGAATCCGCCCCAGGATCGCGTGAATATCGTCTTCATGGGGATGGGCGAACCATTTCTCAATTACGACAATTTTGTTAAGTCGGCGGGATTGCTGGTGGAAGGGGTGGGCATTCCGGAGGGGGCGATGACCGTCTCGACGGCTGGAATTGTTCCGCGCATTTACGATTTCAGCAACGAGGATGTGCGTCCGAAATTGGCGATTTCATTGAATGCTTCGAATGATGAACTGCGCACCCGACTGATGCCGATTAATCGCAAGTGGAATTTGGAAAAGTTGCTAAAGGCGGCCCGTGATTTCCGATTGCGCGATCGAGAGAAATTGACCTTTGAGTATGTTTTGCTGAGTGGAGTAAATGATGCAGCACAAAACGCAAAAGAGGTGGTCGAGCTACTTCGCGGCATGCGCGCCAAGGTGAATTTGATCGCCTTGAATCCCGGACCGGGTATTGATTTCCGCACGCCGGAAGATGAGCGGGTGCTGCAATTCCAAAAGATCTTGATTTCCGCTGGCGTGCCCGCTTTTATTCGCCGCCCGCGGGGACGTGATATTTATGCGGCGTGTGGACAGCTGAAGCAAACCGTCGAAGTCGGTATTACGAGTGGGTAGTGGCTGCTTTCGTAGAACCAGTCCACGCTGGACGGCGCGGTACGAGTTGCGCGTCCTTCACTACTGGAAGCTCGATGCAAAAAGTCGCGCCTCCCTCCGGACGGTTCCTGCAGGAGATGGTTCCGTTGTGCTCCTGCACGATGCCATAACAAACACTCAATCCCAGGCCTGAGCCTTGCCCGACTGGCCGCGTAGTGTAGAAAGGATCAAAGACCCGTTCGGGATCAGTCATACCGGGTCCATCATCGGAAAATTCAACGACCACGATATTGCGCTCGAGGCGCGTGCTCACGGTCAAGACACCGCCCTTTTCCTCCATGGCGTGAAGCGCATTGTTGGTAATGTGCAGGCAGACCTGGAGAAGCTGGTTGGAATCTCCCAGAATGCGAGGCAGATTGCTGCCGAGATGAGTTTCCACCTGTAGATTGGCAGTGCGAAGTTGCGGAGGGTAGAGCTTCACCGCTGTCTGGATCAGAGAATTGATATCCAAAAGGGTCTTTTCCGCGGGCACCTGTTTGGCGAAGCTGAGCAGGCTGGAAACCAAAGTCCGGGTTCGGCGCACTTGCTGCTCGATTTTCTGCATCAAGGATCGTTGTTCGCCGCTCAGATTTGTGCCGGAGAGCAGTTCGGAGTAACCCAGCATCGCAGTCAGAGGATTGTTCAGTTCGTGAGCTGCGCCTCCAACCAACTGGCCCAGGGAAGCAAGTTTCTCTGACTGCACCAACTGCGCTTGCAGGCGGCTGAGATTCTCAAACGATTTCTCCGAGGTTTGGAGCAGTTGCAGCAGTTCGCGATCAAGAAAATGCTGTTTGAGAAAGACCAAAGCTCCCAAAATGAGCATGCTGCCTAGCGTCACAAGCAGCCGAAATGTGCGGACCGATTCAGGCGTGCCCTTACTAAATACGGCCCACGCTGCGAACAGTGGCAGAGAAAAAACCGAAATCATCCCGAGCCGCGCTGCGAGAACTCCGTGAGTGCCATTCACGTGAGTAGGAGCCTGGTGGGAAACTGAATGGCGAGCGCTCAGCCCGATCCAAGTCATCCATGCCATGGAAGCGGCAAGGGGCACGTCGTAAACGCTCCCGGAAAAATAAACTCGCTTTTCGATCGCCCAGTTGGCTAGATAGGAAGTCAGACTATACAGTAGCGTGCAACAGAACAGGTTGGCGTAGACAATTTTCCATGAGCTCTTGCTTTGTAGCCACAGCCACGCCAGTCCTCCGAGCAGGGCAAACTTCTCGATCAAGTACAGGATGTTGAGGTTGTGGTCGTACGTGGCTACGGTAAGGGAAACATATTGCCAGGGAATTACGGTGACGAGATACAGATAGAGCCACCAGATGAGGAGGATGGTAAAGTCCAGGGATCCGATGCGGGTGGTGCGGTAGTCATGTTCTACGTGAGGCTGAACCGCCAACGCCGCCGTCATGGGAACCAGGTGCAAGAATAAAACCGCATCTCCGGCAAACGGATTGGGCATATCCTGGCGAAGAAAAACTTCGTAGGTACACCACATTATTTGATAAACGAACCAAAAGGCCATTCCCATCGTCATGAGCCCCCAAAACATACGGGCCCGGCCGCGACTGGCGCGAGCCACGGGCAGGAGGGCGAGCATACCAGAGAGCAAAAGCAGAAGTTGCGTGAGGTCACTGAGTGCTGTGAGGAGAAATCCGGGACGCAAAACGAGCGATGCCCCGGCCTGAGTGCACAGCAGGCCGAAGGCGGCCAAAAGCCAAAGTTTCACCGGCCGCGTCATTCCTGTCTCTATGGGGTCATTGTAGGGAGCGCTATGGGAAACGAAAGTTACTATAGTAATCGGCGGTAGGCTAAACTTCGTTGGTACTGCCAAGCACCCAAACTTTTTTGATGTTTTGGTTCTAAACGGTAAAATTTGTGGTTGCTCGCGGGTGGACGCTAATTCACTTCGAAGGACGCATTCCATTGGCAATTCGCGACCGCTTTCTTTGGAGACTGCGGGCCCCCATGAGCCCGGGCGAGATTCGGCGGATTGAGCGCTGGCTCGCCTCAGCGCGCGTCTCTCTCGCGATTGCAGCCCTCATAGCTGTACAACTGGATCCCGGCACGGTGGTGTTTTCGGTATGGCTGCTGGGATTGTTGGCGTTCTATATCGCACAGGGAGTGGTGGTGATCATTTTCCTGCGACGGCGCCAGCAATCCACACCATCTTTCCGAATTCTCCTGCACATCGCAGACATAGTGTGGCCTGCGTTGATTTCGGTGTTTGCGGTGGGTAGCGGCAACCCATTCTTCCTGTTTTTTGTCTTTGTTCTGGCAGCGGCTGCTTATCGCTGGGGACTGTGGGAAACGGTCGCCACAGCCGCAGGAACAATTTTCCTCCTCTGGGTCGAGAGTTTCAGCCTTCACTGGGGCCTGGTGGCGGCAGTTGGGCGCTTCTTACAGGCGCATGGCCTGCCGCCCTTGTATGTCGATGCCACGTCTTTCGCACCCAAGAATCTTTTCATGCGCTCGGTTTCGTTAATGGTGCTGGGATTTCTGCTGGGCTACCTAGCGGAGCAACAGAAGCGGCTTCGCGCCGAGAGGATAGTCATTACCCGGACTTTAGGAAAAGCGCGCGTTGAAATGGGCGTCAGCAAGACTTTACAGGAGATTGCCCATGAGTTGCTGGTGATGTACGAAGCGCAGAGCTTACTGATTGCTTCTCAGGATGCCAGTGAGCGCCGTACTTTTGTCGGTCAAATGCAGGCATCGGATGAGTTCGCCGTGCTCCGCTGGCTTGACCCCTCGGAAGCGGACCGTCAGATATATTTCGCGGACACGCCGGCTACTACTTGTTTTGCAGCACGGAATGGAAAAGTGGACGGCCCTCTGACGTTGTTGGCGTTAAATCAGGAAGGAGCAAGAATTCACAATCCTTCTCCCAATTTTCTCGAGCCCCTGGCCCGGCGGTACAACTTTCAGAGCGTCATGCAAGTTTCATTTTCCTTCGGACAAGAGTGGCAAGGCCGCATTTTCCTTTTGGATCCGGCTCCCAGCCGGGAGATGGAAGAAGAGTTACATTTTCTGCAAGAGTTCGTCAGCCAAGTCGGACCTGCGGTTTACAATGTGCTTCTGCTTAGGCGCTTGCGCTTGCGCGCGGGTGCGGTGGAACGGGCCCGCTTTGCTCGCGAATTGCATGACGGCGCAGTGCAGTCGCTGATTGCCGTCGAAATGCAGGTCGACGTGCTCCGGCGACAGGCTGTGACCAAGCCCGGCCTGGTCGTGGACGAGCTAAGCCGAATTCAGGGCTTGTTGCGCGAAGAAGTCCTAAAGTTACGCGAACTGATGCAGCAACTCAAGACGCTGGACGTGGATGGGCGACGCCTGCCACGCTTGATGCGCGACACGGTCGAACGCTTTCAGCGGGAAACGGGCATCTCGGCGCGGTTCGTGTCGGACCTGGATGAACTGGATTTGCCGCAGCCCGTATGCCGGGAGCTGGCAAGGATTGTGCAGGAGGCGCTGGTCAACGTTCGCAAGCACAGCCGAGCCAGCAATGTCGTAGTACGATTCATCTGGGAGGGTACGCTGAAGGTCGAAATCCAGGACAATGGCCGGGGATTTCCCTTTTCCGGCAAGTTCTCCCAAGAGGAGCTTGACGCGCTGGGAAAGGGACCAGTAGTGATTCGAGAACGGGTCCGTTTGATCGAGGGCCAACTCACGATAGAATCAACCCCAGGACAGGGGGCGCGCTTGGAGATTACAGTTCCGCAAACACAGGGTGTGGTTCATGGATAGCAGACGAACCGGACCAATCCGTATTGTGATCGCTGACGATCATCCGATTTTTCGCGATGGGTTGCGACGTCTGTTGGAAGCTGAAACCGATTTGAAAGTGGTGGGGGAAGCATGTGATGGCGCCGAAGCGGTGAAGTTGGCGCGGCAATTCAAGCCCGATATCTTGCTCCTCGACCTTGCCATGCCGCGGCATCCCGGTTTGGAGGCTTTGCGCGAGATGAGTGCGGGATCGGGATCGGACGGCGTGCGAGTTATCTTGCTCACGGCCGCGGCGGAAAAGAATCAGATCGTGGAAGCTTTACAGCTGGGCGCCCGAGGGGTTGTGCTCAAGGATTCTGCGACGCAGCTTTTGCTGAAGAGCATTCACACTGTGATGTCCGGCGAATACTGGGTAGGCCGAGAGAGCGTTTCGAACCTGGTGCAGTATCTACGGAACCTGGTGCAATCCTCAGGGGAGGAGGCGAGACAGAAAAAATTCGGCCTGACACCGCGGGAACTGGAGATTGTTTCTGCTGTGGTCGCGGGGTATGCGAATAAAGAAATCGCCGAGTACTTCAAGATCAGCGAGGACACGGTAAAGCATCATTTAAGTAACATCTTCGACAAACTCGGGGTATCGACCCGGCTCGAACTGGCGCTGTTCGCGGTGAATCAGTCGTTGCCTCTAAAGCCAATTTCCTGACGACGATGGATGATATAGCACCTTCGTGCTATATCCAGCCCGTCCGAGCCATTGTCTACTCTGCAAGAGACCATTAAGATATCCACACTGAATCACATTGATGCGGGTTCCCCTGTGATTTAGGGGCAAGCTGTCACGTTTAATTACTTGCGTGGTTGTATGTCGCAAGGAGGACGTAAGTGGCAACACTTCTAAAGAACCTATGGTGCGATGAACGGGGTCAAGACATTGCCGAGTATGCGGTGATGTTGGCAGTGGTTCTCGTGATTGTAGTCGGCACCATCCGCTTGATCGGCGGCAATTCGAACAACGTATTTTCAGAGGTTTCGAGCTCGATTTCTTCACAGTAACCCGCGTTGCGAATGGCCCAGGGAACCTCGCTCGAAAACATCTCCCCACAATTGTCTGCTTGGCTAATGCTTTGGAGCCTGCACGCTTAGCCTACTGAGTCCACGCTCAGCAGCGCACGATCTTCGAACTATGAATTCCCTTCGTCGCATTCCGCGTATCGACAATTAATGCCGCTTCGCGGACAATGCGAGCGTAATCATAATCGGAATGGTCGGTCACGATGAGCACGCAATCGTACTGAGCGAGGTTGTCAAGCGGCGTGCACTTCATTTGTAGATCGTACTTCCTGCCCTTGCCCACCGTGGGGAAGTAAGGATCGTTGTAGCTGACTTGGGCACCTTCATTTTGCAGTAGCTCGATGATTGTTAATGAGGGCGATTCGCGCAGATCGTCGATGTCTTTCTTGTAGGCCAAGCCCAGAACGAGAACTTTGGCCCCATTCAACGCTTTTTTTCGCTGGTTGAGCGCTTTGGCAACGGATTCCAGCACGTGGTACGGCATGCTGATATTGATTTCGCCGGCAAGTTCGATGAAACGGGTACGGAAATCCCATTCTTTTGCTTTCCATGAAAGATAGAACGGGTCGACTGGGATGCAGTGACCTCCAAGGCCCGGACCGGGATAAAACGGCTGGAACCCGAAAGGTTTGGTAGCGGCAGCTTCGATGATCTCCCAGATATCGAGCCCCATGCGAAGCGAAAGAAGTTTCAGTTCATTCACCAAAGCGATATTCACGCAACGGTAAATGTTTTCGAGCAGCTTGGTCATCTCGGCCGCCCCCGGCGAAGAGACCGGCACAACGCGATTGAAGATGGAACCGTAAAGCGCTGCCGCCAGCTGAGACGCTTTGTCGTCCAATCCTCCAACAACCTTAGGGATATCGCGGCGGGCTACGCTTGTGTTTCCTGGATCCTCGCGTTCCGGGGAAAATGCTACAAAGAATTCCCCGTCGGCAGTTCCTCTATTTCGAGACGCTTTCAGCTTGTGACGATTGCCTTCTTCGAGAATCGGAATCAAAACTTCTTCGGTAGTTCCGGGATAGGTTGTGCTTTCCAGGACCACCAGATGCCCTGCGCGGAGATGCGGTGCAATTGCTTTAGCTGTCCCCGTGATGTAGCTCAAGTCCGGTTCGTGATAGGCATCAAGTGGGGTAGGAACACAGATGATGATCGCATCCATTTTCTCGAGCTGAGAGTAGTCTGCGGTAGCGCTGAAACCGCGTTTTTTCGCCTCCTGGATATCGGTGGCGGGAATACGGAAAATGTAAGAACCACCGTCCGCAAGGGTGGACACTTTGCGGGCATCAACGTCAAAACCGGTGACCGGGAAGCTCTGTTCGCTATAAAGCAAGGCCAGAGGCAAACCGACATAGCCCAGGCCGATGATGGCGACTCGCGCCTGCCGTTGGTCAATCCTGCTCTTTAGTTCAGAAAATATGGTTGGAGATGTTGATGAAGTAGCGCTCATGATAATTGTTCCTTGCAAATGGTAGCACGCAAGTCTGGCGTGGCCACATGGCACGTAGGAGTGGGTACCATTGCAAGGGATTGCAATCTTATCCACAGGTGGGAACCACCCCTGTCACTTTATTGCCCGATGGGCGGCGTTTATGTTCTTCATTCAAAATTAACGGAGGATCCAACTGCCGCATGGCAGAAAAGCTCACTCATCAGGATATCCACTTCCTCGATTTGCAAACCGCAGTTTTCTGTGTGCAATGTGAGCTGATCAGCAAAAACAATACTTCTTGTTGTCTGGCTTGCGGAAGCCAAGCAGTTCTGAGTCTTTCGCGGTTACTGGGTGGGTCGTTGCGCGGTCAGCCGACTGCCCACTTGATCGCCGACGCAGAGCTTGACCGGTTAGTTCGTGATCTGCTCCATACCGTGCCTATGTCTGCCGCCGACAATCATGTTCCGGTATCGTTCGCGGCGCTAGCGCCATCGCGGCATCATGCTCGGACCGCGATGGCCGAACGCGCCCATGCGTTGGTACGGGCCGGCAACTTCGAAGATGCAATTCAGACGGAAGAGCTGGATTTGGAGCCTGCCATCAGCGTGATTGCGGAACGGGCGCAATCTTTGACCGGCGCCAGCGGATCTGCGATCGCCTTGCGACATGGCGACGAGATTGTCTGCCGCGCGCGGACGGGACGGACCGCCCCGGATTTGGGCGTCCGCCTGCAATCCGACTCCGGCATTTCGGCGGAATGTGTACGAACCGGTGAAGTAGTTCTCTGCAACGACGCGGACAGAAGTCCTGTGGTGGATCTGGCGACCTGCCGGAGGCTTGGTGTCCGTTCCGTTCTAGCGGCTCCTCTGCGTCATTTTCGCCGTACTTTGGGAGTTTTCGAGGTGCTTTCTGGCTCCCCTTATGCGTTTGACAACCGCGATGTGGCTACCATGCAACTGCTTTCGAGCATGATGGTGGCAGCTATGGCACGGCTCTCAAAAATGCCTCTTGCCACTCGACGCAAGTCCAGTTCGGAATGCCACACGTCACAATCTGCCTGAACCCTGCTCTTTTCGGCTTGCCTTAAAAACAACCTGGGATACTATTAAAGCCAACAGCGGTATGCATGCCGGAAGCCCGAATCCGTCCCAGACTGAATGGGTTCGTCCTGAACCTGAGCGGCGCCGGTACCCTCGAGCTGTGCCCGGGACTGCGAGTTATGCGGTTGGCGATACCGTCAGCGGTCACGTCGCCGAACTGAACGAGATTCTCAATATCAGCGAAGATGGCATCGGCATTCAAGCTCTTTGGCCACTGACGGTTGGCCACGAAGCTGATTTTCGGCTCGACCTTTCCAATCCGAGCACCTACGTCGAAGTTAAGGGCATCGTGGTCTGGTCAGAACAAGCGGGGCGCGCCGGAATTCGCTTTACAAGGATTCCTGAAACCGGTCGACGCGAGTTGGAGACCTGGCTATCGGCACGGGGAGTGGGGAGTTTGATTGACAGTTCTACGGACCCTCCTGCGGTGCCGTTGTTCGAGGAACCGGAACCCAACGACGCACTTCTCTGTGAAATTGTCGCCGCCGAAGAGGACACTCCGAGGAACGCAGATTACACATCCTTACTTGCCGCGCTCGACGCCATCCGGCGCGAAGCGCAATCGCTCGGCAACGACCTGGATGCCGCTCTGCAACTCATCGCCAACCGGGCGCAAATTTTTACGCGCGCATCCGGCGTGGCGATCGCCCTTTCCGGCGGTCCAGAGATGACGTGCCGGGCAACTGCCGGTAATGACAGCCCTCCGGTTGGGGCTCGCCTTCAGATTGGCAGTGGTTTTTCCGGCGAGTGTGTTCGTACTGGCGCACTGTTGCATTGCCGCGATGCGGAGACCGATCCATTGGTCGATCGCGAGAGCTGTCAGGTTCTGGGGATTCGATCGATAGTCGCAGTGCCGATCCGTGCAGCAGATCAGGTCATTGGATTGCTTGAAGTTTTTTCACCGCAGGCAAACAACTTTGGCGCGGACGATGAGGTTGTGTTACAGCGGCTGGCACTGATTATCTCGTCAACGATTCGTCGAGCGTCGCAGGGCGAAGCAAGTCCGCGACAAGATGCAAATGTGGACGATGAATTTCCGGTGGAGACTTCGGCGGATTTGCCGATCCCGCAATTTTCTCCATCCCGCAATGGGCTTCTCATTAGTGCTGCTATCACGGTCGTGATCGCTGTTTGCTGGCTGATTGGGACTTGGGATAGTCATTCGAAAGGTTCAACGCTTTCGCAGCCCATGTTACCTCCTGCGACAATCGCGCAGCCGAGTACGCAGGCTTCCCTCAACGATCTTGCAGGTCTGCGCAGGTTGGCGGAGCAGGGCGACTCTGTCGCGCAGTTTGCCGTGGGCACGCGCTATGCCACCGGGCAAGACGTTCCGCAAGATTATGCCCAGGCCACGCGCTGGTTTACGCAGGCAGCCGAGCAGGGGAGTGTCATCGCACAGGCCACGCTGGCGGCGTATTACTCAACCGGACGTGGCGTCCCGCAGGATCCATCTAAAGCTTACTTTTGGTCGCTAATTGCACAGGCGGGAGGAGATGAAGCCAGCAAATCTAGAGCGACAGCGCTCGAACCGCTGTTGACCCCAGGCCGGGTCGCGGAGGAACGGCAGGAAGCCGAAAAGTGGCTGAAACAACACCTCGTGGCCGCTAAAGATAGCGCGCCTACTCCTACGCACTGAGTCATTCCGGCGTGTACTTCTGACAGCGTTACAATGTCGATAGGAGCACTGGATGTCGACCCTTCGCGACATTGTTTATCAGCACGTCCGCGAAGCTGACCTCTACGAAAAGCTCGACCGTAAACGAGTACGCTGCTACGCTTGCGGTCACTGTTGCCCCATTCCCGAAGGTCAGCCCGGCGTCTGCAAAGTGAGGTATAACCGCGATGGCGTCCTCTACGCGCCGTGGGGATACGTCGGAGGCGTGCAGTGCGATCCCATCGAGAAGAAACCTTTTTTTCATGCTTACCCGGGAGCGCTGGCTTATAGCTTCGGCATGCTCGGCTGCGATTTGCACTGCGCCTACTGTCAAAATTGGGTGACGTCGCAAGCATTGCGGGATCCGAGAGCAGTTTCAAACCCGCTGGAAACTCCGCCCAAGGCGCTGGTTGAGGACGCAGCGCGCCAGGGCGCCAAGGTCTTGGTCAGTACCTACAACGAGCCGTTGATTACCAGCGAATGGGCAGTCGCAGTTTTCAAAGAAGCCAAGGCTGCGGGCTTGCTGACCGGCTTCGTGTCCAATGGGAATGGCACTCCGCAGGTGCTCCAATATCTTCGACCCTGGGTGGATTTATACAAGGTGGATTTAAAGAGTTTCAGCGATCGCCACTATCACGAGTTGGGCGGACGCATCGGACCTATCCTCGATACCGTTCGGAGCCTGCACGAAATGGGTTTGTGGCTCGAGATTGTCACCCTGCTGATTCCCGGCTTCAATGATTCCGAACAGGAATTGCGCGATCTGACAAGCTTTATCGCCGATGTGTCCCCGTTCATTCCCTGGCATGTCACGGCTTTTCACAAGGATTACAAAATGGATGATCCGGAGAATACGCGGCCGGCGGATTTACTTCGGGCGGCTGCGATTGGCAAAGAAGCCGGCCTCAAATATGTCTACGCAGGAAACCTGCCTGGTATGGTCGGCGATCACGAAAACACCAGGTGCCACGAGTGTGGCAATGTGTTGATTCGCCGGGATGGCTACTTCGTGGAGGAGTACCGGCTTACCGCCGAAGGGTGCTGCCCATCGTGTGGCGCACAAATTCCAGGCCGCTGGGCGCGGAAATTTGCAGGGCAGATTGCCGATCATCCATTCTTGCCGCATCGCCGGTCGGCGTTAGTTAACATTCTTGACTAAGCCGGTAATCTATCAATAGGTTACCTTTGTCGCCGAACTGCCTGAAAGCAGCAACCTTTTCCCCATAGCGGGGTTGATAATCAACAAGCACCTCCCCGGCAGGAGTCAGCTTGTCCATATCTTCGACACGTCGGCGCTTCGCTATTGCGGCGGCTATCGTCTGCTCGGCCATCGTCGCCGTACCAGCGATCGGAAAAAAGAAGCCATCGACGCTGCCGGCCATGGACGAGAAGAAGCGAGCGCTTCATGCCCTGAACCGCCTCAGTTTTGGTCCACGCCCCGGCGATCTGCAAGAAGTGATGAATGTCGGCGTCGATCACTGGATCGACGCGCAACTCCGGCCAGAAAAGATTAATGACAGTGCGCTCGAGGCGCGACTGGCACCATTTCGCACGCTGCGCATGAGCACGCATGAAATCGTAGAGAGCTTTCCACCGCCGGAAGTTATTAGAGAAGTTCAAAAGGGACGTCGGCCTTTGCCGTCCGATCCCATGGAGCGCGCGGTTTACCAAGACCAGATCGAGCGCATGGAAGAAAAACTGGACCAGCAGCAAGCGGCTGTGGGGATTACACAAGGGAATGCCGGCGGCAACGATAAGATCAACAATGTTGCGATGGCTCGCGACGACAATTATGGCGAGATGAAAGCGCAACAACTCCTTGACCTGCCGCCCGACCAAAGAGTGAAGGAAATTCTGAGAATGTCGGCCGAGGATCGGCTCGCTTTGGCCCGATCCCTGAAACCTAACACGCGGGATGAGTTACTCGATGGAATGTCTGCTCAGCAGCGCGAGACGATGATTGCACTCAATAATCCACAGCAGGTCGTCGTCGACGAACTGGTGGAAGGAAAAATTCTCCGTGAGACATATAGCGAGCGGCAAGTACAAGAAGTGATGACTGATTTCTGGTTAAATCACTTCAACGTTTATCTCGGCAAAGGGCCTGACCGGTACTTCCTGACAAGCTATGAGCGCGACGTGATCCGCCCGCACTCCATGGGAAAATTTGAGGATTTACTGGCGGCCACGGCGCAAAGCCCGGCAATGCTTTTCTATCTCGACAATTGGTTGAGCGTGGGACCGGATTCCGACGATGCGCGGGGCGTCCCAAAAAATCCAATGGCGGGCTGGCGTCGGGCGATGCGTGGCAATCCGGCGAAGCCACCAAAGAATCGTAATAGTGGATTGAATGAGAATTACGGGCGCGAACTGATGGAATTGCACACGCTCGGTGTAAACGGTGGTTACAGCCAGAAGGATGTAACCGAGGTTGCCCGGGTTTTCACCGGATGGACGATCAAGCAACCCCGTGACGGCGGAGGCTTTACCTTCGAAGAACGCATGCACGAACCTGGCGATAAAACCGTTCTTGGCAAACGCATCAAGTCGAATGGCGAGAAAGAAGGGTTTGAAGTGCTGCACCTCCTGGCACATCATCCTGCTACGGCAAAGTTCATTTGCACCAAGCTGGCCATGCGTTTTGTGTCCGATGACCCGCCGCCTGCGCTTGTGAGCCGCATGTCGCAAACGTTCTTGAAAAAGGACGGCGACATTCGCGAAGTCTTAAGGACAATGTTACGCTCGCCTGAGTTTTGGTCGAATGACGCGTATCGGGCCAAGGTGAAAACGCCGCTCGAATTCGTCGTTTCATCATTGCGTGCCAGCAATGCCGAGGTGTCCGACGCTCTTCCCATTGCGCATCGGCTGCAGGCTCTGGGCATGCCTTTGTACGGGATGCAGCCGCCAACGGGCTATTCGATGAAGGCCGATGCGTGGGTAAACTCATCTGCTCTTCTCGGTCGCATGAATTTCGCACTTACTTTGGCCAATGGAAAATTGCGTGGGACGGAGGTAGATTGGACGCGTCTTCCGGGGGCGCCTTCTGCGAATCCGCACGATGTTTTGATGGCGCTAGAAGACGACTTGCTGGCTGGAGATGTGTCGCAACAAACGCACGAGACGCTCGTCGCGCGACTGGACGACCCCAAGGTGAGCCAACGACGTTTGGATGATCCTATTCGCCCGCCGGATCTTGCGGTCTTGTCGGGTCTTATTTTGGGCTCGCCGGAATTTCAACGAAGATAGCCGAAAGCTGAGGTTTTTATGTCTATTACTCGTCGAGTGTTTCTTCGCGACTCTGCTCTGGCTGCGGTGGGTACCGCGGCTCTGCCGGCATTCTTGCAACGCGCTGCCTTGGGAGCGCAGCAGAGCGCCAAGACGAAGCGACTGGTTGTAATTTTTCAACGCGGCGCAGCCGATGGTCTCAACATTGTCGTTCCCCACGGCGAAGCGGCGTATTATGCGATGCGGCCGTCGATCAACATTCCCCGGAGTTCGGTGATCGATCTCGATGGATTCTTCGGATTACATCCAGCGATTTCGTCTTTTCAAGCAATATGGAAGCAAGGTCACCTGGCGATTGTCCATGCTGCCGGTTCGCCCGATCCGACTCGCTCGCATTTCGACGCGCAAGACTTTATGGAGTCAGGCACCCCTGGCGTCAAAGCGACCGAAGACGGCTGGCTGAATCGCGCGTTGCACGCTGCTCCTCCCGACGATTCTGCCTTCCGTGCCGTGGCGCTTGGACCGGCACTCCCCAGAATTCTCTCGGGGAGTGAGCCTGCGGTTGCGCTGAACAATATCAACGATTTTGCGGTTGGAGGTCGCAACACGAATCCCGCCGCCAATACTTTTGAGGCGATGTATGCGGGTTCGGTGGATTCGGTTCTTCACGGGACAGGACGTGAAACCTTTGATGCGGTAAAGATGCTGAAGTCGGCGGATCCGGCGAAGTACACACCGGCGACGGGAGCAAACTATCCGAAGGGCCGATTTGGCGATAGTTTGAAGCAGCTTGCCCAACTTGTTAAGGCGAACCTCGGTGTGCAAGTTGCTTTTGCCGATATCGGCGGTTGGGACCATCACGTCAACGAAGGTAACACCCAAGGGCAGATCGCCAATGTGCTCGGTGAATTTTCACAATCATTGTCGGCCTTCTATGTCGATCTGGGCGACCTTATGGAAGATACGGTCGTTGTAACCATGTCGGAGTTCGGGCGCACGGCTCGCGAAAATGGGAACCGCGGAACCGACCATGGACACGCCAACGTTATGTTCGTGATGGGAGGGCCAGTGAAAGGCGGGAAAGTTTATGGCCGTTGGCCGGGCCTCGATCAATCGCAGCTTTATGAAGGGCGAGATCTTGCTTTGACGACGGATTTCCGCCAAGTGCTGGGCGAGTGCGTGGCGATGCACCTGGGTAACACAGCACTGGATCAAGTGTTTCCGGGATTCAACAAGCAACAGGCAAAATTCCTGCGGTTGCTGGCTTGAGATTAAGAGTTATTCTTTTCCCACGATCCCTAGCGTCTTCATCTTGCGATAAAGATGACTGCGCTCCAGCCCCAGCACCTCTGCTGTCCGGCTGACATTGCCGTGATTCTCATCGAGTTTCTTCAGAATGTAATCGCGCTCGTAAGCGGCGCGTGCCTGATGGAGCGTTGAGAACTCAGTTCCGGCTCCCCGGCGAGTTCCGTCCCGCTTTAACAACGGCGGCAAATGCTTGCGCTCAAAGCGCATGGTTGTGGGATTCATGATCACAATGCGTTCGATTACGTTGCGCAGTTCCCGGACATTGCCGGGCCAGGAATAGCGCATAAGAATTTCCATCGCATCGTCGGTGATCTCGCGCGGCCGTCGGCCGTACGTCGTAGAAAACTCTTTGAGAAAGTGCCTCGCCAGCAGCGAGACATCCTCCGCGTGCTCGCGCAAGGGAGGAACGGAGAAGGGAATTACATTCAGACGATAAAAGAGGTCTTCGCGGAAATTTCCCTTGGAGATCTCTTCTTCCAAATCTTTATTGGTAGAGGCGATGACACGAACATTGACCGTGACCGGATCGTCTCCTCCGACGGGCACAAAACGCTGCTCATCAAGCGCACGCAGCACTTTGGCTTGGGTTTTCAGGCTCATGTCGCCGACTTCATCGAGAAAAAGAGTGCCACCGTGCGCCTTCTGAAAGGTTCCTTCTTTGTCGGCGCTGGCGGCCGGGAACGATCCACGCTTGTGGCCGAATAATTCGCTTTCAATCAAGTCTTCAGGAATGGCGGCGCAGTGAACCTCAACAAAAACTTCATCTCGTCGGGTGCTCTGCAGGTGAATGGCGTGGGCGACCAATTCCTTGCCAGTGCCGGACTCACCATAGATCAAGACTCTGCCATCCGTCGGCGCCATGATCTGGATTTCCTGACGCAGCGCCTTCATGGGCACGCTGTTACCAACGATGACAGTCTTGGGTACCAATTGTTTTTTGAGATCACGGTTCTCAACCCGCAGGCGGCGGGCATCGATCGCGTTTTTAATAAGGATTAGCGTCTTCTCGATGGACAATGGTTTTTCGAGAAAATCGTAGGCTCCAAGTTTGGTGGCGCGGACTGCGGTTTCGATGGTACCGTGGCCCGAAATCATGATGACTTCGGGAGCGTCATCGATATCGCGAATCTTTTCCAGAGTTTCAAGGCCATCAATGCCCGGCAGCCAGATGTCGAGGAGAACGACCTCGACGACCTGCTCCCGCAGCGCTTCCAGGCAAGCCTCGCCACTCTCCGCCTGAGAAGTTTCGTAGCCTTCGTCCTCCAGCACGCCCTTCAGCGAACGCCGGATGCTGGCCTCGTCATCTACGATCAGAATTTTATGCATGCTGGTTGACGGCCGGCGCGCTCACAGTCTCGGCAACGACGGGCAATTCGATAATGAACTTTGCACCGACGGGCTGATTTTCCTCCACGCGGATTGTGCCGTGGTGGTCCTCGATGATGCGGCTGACAATCGCCAGGCCAAGCCCCGTACCGCGTTGTTTAGTCGAGAAGTATGGCAGAAACAAACGCTCCTTTAACTCCGGCGTAACTCCATGCCCGGTATCGGCCACGAGAATTTCGACGGCGTCATGACTACTAACTAACGTCGTCGAAACGTGAATCTCGCGGAACATGGCATCCTGCATAGCTTCCGCAGCGTTGTCAATCAGGTTCGATAACGCCCGTTTCATGGCTTCAGTGTCGGCCATGACGTCTGGCAGGTCTGCAGCGAGCGAAGTGCGCACGGAAATATTCTCCAGTTGCCCACCGAACATCGCCAACGTGGTTCGCACAATCGAGTTGATATCTGAGGCCTGAGGCCGGGCCGTCGGGAATCTCGCGAGGGTAGAAAACTCGTCCACCAGGGTGCGCACGGTTTCCACAGCCCCAGCGATGGTCTCGGCACAGGACTGGAGAACTTTTCGCGAAGCCACGTCGGGTGCCGAGTTGCGCTGCAAATGACGCTGAATGCGCTCGGCGGAGAGTGTGATCGGCGTCAACGGATTCTTAATCTCATGAGCCACACGCCGCGCCACTTCACGCCATGCGGCCTGCTTTTGGGCCTTTAGCAAATCGGAGAGATCTTCGAAGACCAGTACATAGCCCAGGCGTTGGCCCGCATGTTGCAGAGTGGCCACGGTGATGGCTACATTCACGGAGAGTCGGTCCGCGGCCACTTCCATCTGAGTGGTTGTTGTTCCCATGCGATCGGCACGGCGCAACAGCGGCTCCAGGCTTTTGAGCATATCCGGATCGAAGACATCCCTTAAGGCGGCGCCGATCAACACATCCGGGTTGCTCGGGATTACGCTTCCTGGATGCAACAGACGTAGCAAGGCATGGTTCACGTGCGTGATGCGGCGTTCGGCGTTCATTGAGAGCACGCCGTTTGGAATGCTTTCCAAAATTGTTTCAATCTGACGGCGGCGTTGTTCGAGGGCCACATTCGCGGCACTGAGGTCGCGGCTCGATGCCTCGATCTGGCGCCGGTTGGATTCAAGTTCCTCGGCCATGCGGTTGAATGATCGCACTAGATCGCCAATTTCGTCCGCGGCTGCCTGCACTTCAACCCGATAATCCAGCCGCCCTCTTGAAATTTCCTGCGTTGCTTCAGCAAGCGCGACTACCGGGCGTGTGACCAACTTGGAAAGAAATAAGGCCAGCCAGGTTGAAGCAAAAAGAACGATGACCGTGAGGAGAAGAAGCGCCTCCATATAAATTCGGCGGACCAGTCGACGCTCTCGTGCCAGATCAATGTAGCGCTGCTGGCTCGCCTCGATGCCTTTCAGAGTGTCGGAAAATTTCTTAGGCAAGGGCATAGCCACCAAAATGGTGCCCTCCTGAGCGACCGGGGCGCTCCCAACGATATAGTTGGTTTCGTCCCAAACAAACGCCACCGCGCCGCCTGGATGCTTGGGGAATCGCGGAATTTTTTCTCTCAACGAGGGCCACGAAGCAGGCGCGCCGAAGCTGGTTTCGGCTTCTCCGTTGTTGAGAGCAACGGCAAAACCGCCCTGCAAAGTCGCTTCGTGACGGCGGAACGTGTCCGATATGTGAGAAAAGTTCTGCTCCTCAAATGCGCGCTGGATTTCGGGCGATGCGGCAAGAAAAGCCGCTTCAGCGCTTGCGTTCTGGGCGGCATATTGCGAAAGTAACGACGCCATTGTCTCCGTGTCGCGGCGTACCTCTTCCACTGGCGTGGAAAACCACTTGTCGATAGAGCGGTTCATCAGCACATAGGCAAAGAAAAACATTCCGATGACCGGCAAGAACGAAAGCAGAAGGCTGGCGACCAGCAGGCGAGTGCGGAACTTCGACCCCAGTACTCCCAGCCGACGCTCTGTGAACAATTTTAGAACGTTACGGACAAGTACGAAGGTCAGCGCTAGAAATAAAACGAAGATCAACACCGCGAGCGAAGCTAAGAACAACAGCTCCTGATTGTTGTCAGGAGTAAGCGCTGAGGGTAGATCGAGCGACGTTAGTGAAAAAAGAATTGCGAACAGCACGATCAGACAAATCGTGACCGTGATGATGACCTTCTTGCGTCCTGAAGAACTTCGGTCAGGCCGAATTGGAGCGGAACTGGACAGGAACATTCTCCGGTTGAACCCTGAATTCAGTCTCGAAAACATCATTATAGGGCTGAGTTCAGGGCTTATTGAATAGCGCTGATGATCACGGCTTTGTCAGGAACCTCCCAAGAGGGCAGTTGTGGCAGTCCGGACTCGACTTGAAGCAGTAATGCTTTCCTACAGCCACGACGAGCGCATGAGCCTCGTTAAAAACTTGTGACGTGGCTGATCGTTGGGCACGGCTCATCGGGGAGGGAGCATGGGCGGTATCCGGCAGTAGTAGCCGACTTATCTTCCGCCGTTGCATCGCCGAAAAGCCTTGCACTTCGTTCGCAAGGGCTCGTTCAAAGAGCTGGCGGATTTCATCGTATGGTGCGCTTCCGGGCAGGATTTTGTGCCGATCTACGATGCGCCGTGCATAAGCATCGACCACGAATACGGGGTGCTGGCCGGCATAAAGGAGAATTGACTCCGCCGTTTCTGGGCCGACGCCGTTAAGGTCAAGCAACTGCTGGCGAAGCTTCTCAGTGGGCTCGGCAAACATCCGTTTGAGCGAACCGCCGAAATGCTGATCCACAAACTCCACAAATGTTTTGAGCCGTGCCGCTTTCTCGCGAAAGTAACCAGCCGGCCGAATGGCATCTTCTAACTCTGCTACAGACATTTTCCTTATTGCTTTCAGCGTCAGCGCCCGACGCTTCCTCAGTCGCCGCAAGGCCAGGTCGACGTTGTTCCACGAGGTGTTTTGCGTGAGATAGGCGCCCACAATAACCTCCATGGGCGTGCGGCCCGGCCACCAGTGCTGGGGACCAAAAGCAGCGTAGAGCGCCCGATAGTAAGCCTTGAGCTGACGCAATCGAAAATCGGAACTCGCCCGCACATCCCCGAGTGTATCAAGCAGTACCGAAGGTCATGTCCGGCGGAAACGAGAGTCACGGAAAATCCGTGTTTGGCGTGCATTCCCGGATATGTAAATTGCTGAGGCTGTTACTTCGCATGGGACAAGTACCAAAGTTACTTTTGAATCCTCTCCTTTGCGTTGACAATTTATGTCAACGCCCACTGTGTAGCCATCAGTGAAGCTGCGCGAGCGCGTTCTGCAAGAGCGCACGACTTGCTGTTACTCAGATAGGAGATCGAGGTATGTCTCAACGGCTGGGCGATCTTCTCGTGAAAGAGAAGGTCGTAACCCCAGAGCAGTTGGAGCAGGCGACGAAGTATCAGAAGGACCAGAATTGCCGTCTGGGCGCCGCTCTGGTCAAACTCGGCTTCTTGAGTGACGAAGATGTCACCAACTTTCTTTCTCGCCAGTACGGCGTACCCGCCATTAATCTCTCTTATTTTGAAATTGATCCATCCGTCGTCAAACTGATTCCTTACGAGACCGCCAAGCGCTATCAGATCTTGCCCTTAAGCCGGGTAGGTGCATCTCTCACCATCGCCATGGTCGATCCGACCAACGTGTTCGCCATGGACGACATCAAGTTTATGACCGGCTTCAATATTGAGCCGGTTGTGGCATCGGAAAGTTCCATTCTCGAGGGCATCGACAAAGCTTACGGCACGACGAAAGAAGAAGACCTGGAACAGGTCATGATGTCGATGACGGAAACCGACGAGGCCGACGTCGAGCTGCAGTCGGAGCAGGAAGAGGTTGGGCTGGCGGACCTGGAAAAGGCTGCAGACGAAGCGCCCATCGTCAAGCTGGTCAATTTGATTCTCACGGACGCTGTGAAGCGCGGCGCCAGCGATATTCATATTGAGCCGTACGAAAAAGAATTCCGCGTCCGCTTTCGCATTGATGGTGTCCTGCAGAGCATCATGTCGCCGCCGCTGAAATTGAAGGACGCGATCACCTCGCGCCTCAAGATCATGTCGAAGCTAGACATCAGTGAGAAGCGCTTGCCGCAAGACGGCCGCATCATGCTGAAGATGGCGGTCGGCGGGCGCAAGAAGCAACTCGATTTCCGCGTTAGCACGCTGCCCACCCTGTGGGGCGAAAAAATCGTGCTGCGGTTGCTCGACAAAGAAAATCTGCGTTTAGACATGACCAAGCTCGGCTTTGAATCCGAGTCGCTGGTCAAATTCGAGAAGGCGATTTTGAAGCCATACGGCATGGTGCTGGTTACGGGACCGACAGGCTCGGGGAAAACCAACACGCTCTATTCCTCGATTGCCCGCCTCAATCAGCCCGATACCAACATCATGACCGCGGAAGATCCGGTCGAGTTTCAACTCGGCGGCGTGAACCAGGTGCAGATGAAGGAGCAGATCGGGCTGAACTTTGCGGCTGCCCTGCGTGCTTTCTTGCGGCAGGATCCTAACATCATTCTGGTCGGCGAGATTCGAGATTTTGAAACTGCAGAAATCGCCATTAAAGCCGCTCTTACCGGACACCTGGTGTTATCTACGCTGCACACAAACGGTGCCCCGGAAACCATCACGCGCCTCATGAACATGGGCATTGAGCCATTTCTCGTCGCGACCTCGGTTCACTTGATCTGCGCTCAGCGTCTCGTACGCCGAATCTGCAAAGAATGCGCCGAGGTTGTTGATGTCCCTGTTCCCGCCCTGATCGACGAGGGTTACACACCCGAGGAGGCCAAGACAGTCAAGATTCAAAAGGGAAAGGGCTGCGGCGTTTGCAATAACACCGGCTACAAAGGGCGAACTGGCTTGTACGAAGTCATGGAAGTTGACGACGAGATTAGGGAACTTGTGCTGGTGGGAGCTTCCGCGGTGGAGCTGAAGAAGAAAGCGATCGAGCGAGGAATGATCACCCTCCGACGCAGCGGTTTGATTAAAGTGGCGGCGGGTTGGACAACGTTGGAAGAAGTTGCCCGCGAAACGATTCACTAAGACTTGTAGGAGAAGGAAACACACATGGCGCTTTCGTTAAGTGATTTGCTGAAACGAATGCTGGAGATGAGCGGCAGCGACTTACACCTGACTACCAACTCTCCACCTCAGATTCGTGTGCACGGACACCTGGTGCCGCTGGACCTTCCGCAGATGACGCCGGCGGAGACCAAGCAACTGGCTTATAGCGTGATGACGGACTCGCAGAAGCATCGCTTCGAAGAAAATCTGGAGCTGGACTTCTCCTTCGGCATGAAGGGACTGGCCCGCTTCCGCGCCAACGTGTTTAACCAGCGTGGAGCTACCGCGGCCGTATTCCGTTTGATTCCCTTCGAAATCAAGTCGTTCAACCAGCTTGGGTTGCCTGCGGTCGTAAGCAAAATGTGCGATAAGCCGCGGGGGTTGGTGCTGGTAACCGGTCCCACTGGTTCGGGCAAGTCCACGACTCTGGCGGCCATGATCGACAAGATCAACACCGAGCGCCATGACCACATTCTGACCATCGAAGACCCGATCGAGTTTGTGCACATGAACAAGAACTGCGTGGTCAATCAGCGCGAGCTCCACGCGGACACGAAGAGTTTTGCCGATGCGCTCCGCGCTGCCCTTCGCGAAGATCCGGATGTCGTGCTGATCGGCGAAATGCGAGACTTGGAGACGATCGAATCGGCGCTCCGAATTGCTGAAACCGGTCACTTGACGTTTGGCACACTGCACACCAATTCGGCGTCATCCACCATCAACCGCATCATCGACGTTTTTCCGGCCCACCAGCAACCGCAGATCCGAGCGCAGCTGTCATTAGTGTTGGAAGGGATCATGTGTCAGAGCTTGCTACCGCGTGCCGACGGCAAAGGCCGCGTGATGTGCATGGAAGTGCTGGTGCCGAATGCCGCGGTGCGCAACCTGATTCGTGAAGACAAGATTCACCAGATTTATTCGTCGATGCAATCTGGTCAGGACAAGTTTGGCATGCAGACATTCAACCAGTCGCTGGCCACCGCGTACTTCCAGAAACAACTTACGCTCGATATGGCGTTGTCTCGTTCGAGCAACACCGATGAACTGACAGAAATGATCAATAGGGGATCGAGTTTACTGGGCCGCACCCCCGCGCCGGCAGCAGCAAAAGCTGCAGCGCCGGCAAAACGGTAAAAGCAGTTCGGGACAGAAGTGAAGGATCGAAAAGCAGTACAGGAACAATCAGCATAGCAACTAAGCGAGGTTAAACCATGCCAGTTTTCACATTTTCGGGGAAATCGGACAACGGTGAGAAGATCAACGGCGAGCGCGTTGCCAGCAACAAGCAGAGCCTCGCAATGCAGTTGCGACGCGAGCGCATCACCGTCGGGTCTATACGCGAGAAGGGCAAAGAGTTTTCTTTGCCGACTTTCGGCTCCGGCAAGGTCAAGGTAAAAGACGTTGCGGTCTTTTTCCGCCAGTTCTCAGTCATGATCGATGCCGGACTGCCGCTGGTGCAGTGTCTGGAAATCCTGGCTGCGAACCAGGAAAACCAATCCTTCCAGAAGACGCTGAACGGCGTCCGCACCACCGTGGAAGGTGGCTCGACGCTTGCCAATGCCATGCGGCAATATCCCAAGATCTTCGACGATCTGACCACGAACATGATTGAAGCCGGCGAGACGGGCGGTATTCTTGACGTCATTCTGCAGCGCCTGGCGCAATACGTTGAGAAGGCGGTGAAGTTGCGCTCCGCGGTGAAGTCGGCGCTGATCTATCCCGTGTCGGTCGTTTCGCTCGCAGGATTGATCGTAGCGGCACTCCTGAAGTATGTGGTGCCGATTTTTGCCAATCTGTTCGCTGGATTGAATGTCGCCCTGCCTTTGCCGACTCGTATCGTTATCGGACTGAGCGCGTTTGTCGGCCAGTTCTGGTGGTTCTTCATCCTCGGCGTCGGAGGCGTCTTCTTCGGATTCGGCCAGATGCGGAAAAACGAGCGATGCGCTTACTGGATGGATTACTGCCTGCTGAAAACCCCGGTCATTGGCATGCTGCTGCGCAAAATCGCGGTGGCGCGATTTACGCGAACCTTGGGCACGCTGATTACTTCGGGTGTGCCAATTCTCGAAGGCTTAAGCATTACGGCGCGCACCTCGGGGAACAAGGTGTTGGAAGAAGCCATTATGCGCGTGCGTAAGGCGATCGAGGAAGGCCGCACCATCGTCGATCCCTTACGGGAATCGGGCGTATTCCCCAACATGGTGACGCAGATGATCGGAGTCGGCGAGGCCACGGGCGCGATGGACAACATGCTGCAGAAGATTGCCGACTTTTACGAAGACGAAGTCGATGCGGCTACCAAAGACATGCTCGCCATGCTGGAACCGATCATTATCGGCATGCTGGGCATCACCATCGGTGGCATTGTGATTTCGCTCTATATGCCGTTGTTCTCGATGATCGCGAAATTGGCCGGGTAAACGAAGCGGGAGCCGGCTGTGGTGTAGCCAGGATGCGCTGCGGCCGGTCTTCAGTCCATAGACACTGAGAATTTAAGAAATGCAATCCATGTTTGATGAGCGGCAATGGCTGGCCTGGCTGGTCAAGGTACGCGTTCTCATCCTCACGTTTCTTTTGGGTATCGAGCTGGCGATTGCGCAGCTTACACCCAGCCCATTTCCTCTTCGTCTATTCGTTACCGCGATTTTACTTTGGTACACGGTCTCTATCTTCCACATGGTGCTCCTCGGTTTTTGGCAGGAATACCATGTGCAATCGGTGTTGCAAGTCGTCACTGATCTGGTTCTGGTCAGCCTGGTAGTTTATGCGACCGGAGGGATCGACAGTTCATTTAACTTTCTATATCCACTCGTCATTATTGTCGGTTGTATTGTATTGCCTCGAATCTGGGCATTCCTGACTGCGGCCCTCGCATTCCTCTTATATGGAAGCGTTCTGGAGCTGACGTATTTCGGCGTCATCCCTTCTTATTCCAGCACTCACCCGGGCGTGAAGTTGCTGCAAGCAATCATTCTCGTCAACCTCTTCGGTTACCTGGCCGTCGCCTACCTCGCCAGTTTGTTGGTCAGCAAGCTGCGGCAAGTGGACGTGAAGCTCAAACACACCAGCGGCGAACTGGAAAATCTGCAAGCGCTGCACGAAAACATCATTCAATCGATGACCGGCGGATTGATCACCACGGGTCTGGATGGGCATATTACATTCGCCAATTCTGCCGCTGAGAAGCTATTGGAGCGGGGTCCGGGTGATCTGGTCGGTCAGCCGATCAATGGTTTGTTCCTGGATCCATTGCCGCAAGTGGACGCGGGCAGAGAACATGCCGAGGTGCGATGGATCGCGGGCAACAGTTTTCGCAAAACGTTTCGCGTTTTGGTCTCTTCGCTGACGGTTCCAGAGGGCGGAACCATCGGCTATGTCTATACTTTCGATGATCTGACCGAAATGCGGCGTCTGGAGCGCGAGGTGCGCATGCAAGACCGTCTGGCTGCTGTGGGCCGGTTGGCGGCAGCAATCGCGCACGAGATCCGCAACCCTCTGACTTCGATTGCGGGGTCGGTGAGCTTGCTTTCTGGAATTCCAGCGTTAAGCGAGGAGCATCGCCGATTGCTCGAGATCGTGACCCGCGAGTCGGAAAGGCTCAACCAGATCATCACCGATTTTCTTGCCTATTCTCGCGGCCGGCAATATCAATTTAAGAAAGTCGACCTGATTCCTCTTCTGGAGGATGCACTTACTCTCCTGCAGCACCGCCTGTCGGCCGAGGGGAATGCCATTGGCGTGAAGCGAAACTATCAGGTGACGGAAGCCTGGACGACGGCGGATGGAGACAAGATCAAGCAGGTGTTCTGGAATTTCTGTGAAAACGCAGTGCGGGCGATGCCGACAGGCGGAACGCTCACGGTCTCGGTGGAATCCAGCGGAGAACAGTGGGAGATGCGTTTTGCTGACACCGGTCCTGGGATGAGCCCGCAACTCATTGAGAAGGTTTTTGAACCGTTCCAGTCGCAGTTTGAGGGCGGCACAGGCCTGGGACTTGCTATTGTTTATCAAATCGTACAGGCGCATGAAGGCAAAGTCTGGGCACGATCGAAGCCCGGTCAGGGATGTGTTTTTGTTTTACGTCTATCGCGTCTGGGCGCGAGGGAGAGTGTTCCCAATTCCCGGAGTTCCAATGTCCAGCCTGCCGTCGTAGCACAAGAAATCAGCGTAGCTGCCGCGGGAGGAGCGCATGGCTAATATTCTGGTCTGCGATGATGAGCGCTCGATCTGCGAAATGTTGGATATTGCGCTGCGTCGCGACGGGCACAAAATCGAGACGGTGAACTCGGGCGAAGCGGCCAAACGCAAGCTGGACGGCGCTCTTTACGATGTCATCATTACTGACATCAAGATGCCTCGCATCACGGGAATCGATGTGCTTCGCCACGCGCATGGGGTTTCGCCGGATTCGGCGGTAATCCTGATTACGGCAGTCGACGATTACGAGGCCGCCGTGGCCGCGGTCAAGGCCGGTGGCGCGGCCGACTACATTCGTAAGTCTCCCGGATTGGTCGATGAAATCAAGCTGGCGATCAATCGCGTACTCGAAAAAATGGCGCTGAGCCGGCAAAATTTTGCATTCAAGCGCGATGCCGCGACCCGCAATTCCCTCGACAACATCGTAGGTGTCAGCCCGGTGATGGAGGAATTGAAACAAACCATTCGTACCGTCGCTTCGACACAGAGCACCGTGCTGATCTACGGCGAGAGCGGCACGGGCAAGGAATTGGTCGCGCGCGCTGTGCACGTATGCTCGCCGCGAGTTAGCGAGCCCTTTGTGTCGATCAACTGTGGCGCGTTTCCGGAAACTCTGCTGGAAAGTGAGCTTTTCGGTTACGTCAAGGGCGCGTTCACAGGAGCCAACCAGAACAAGCGTGGGCTTTTCGAGATGGCCGATAAGGGAACGATCTTCCTGGACGAAATTGGCGAGATGACCATGCCCATGCAGGTCAAACTGCTACGCGTACTGCAAGAGCGAACCGTACGGCCGGTGGGAGGGAGCAGCGAAATCGCCATCGACGTCCGCGTCATTGCGGCGACCAACCGCGATCTCGACAAGCAAGTAACGGAGGGCCAATTTCGCGAAGACTTGTACTACCGGTTGAATGTCATTCCGATTACCGTGCCGGGTCTGCGTCAGCGTCGTGCCGATATCCCGCTGCTGGTAAACCACTTCCTCAAGAAATACGCTCCGGCGGCCGGGAAGAGTATTCTGCGGGTAAATACGGACTCTCTCGATGCGCTGTGCGATTATGAGTGGCCGGGAAATGTCCGGCAACTGGAAAATACCATCGAACGTGCAGTCGCGCTTGAGGCCAGCGAGGAGTTACACGCAGAAATTCCCGCCGAGCGGCCAAAAGCCCGGGCGGCCGCAGCCGGTGTTGGGGGCGACGGCGCGTCTGTGATTGCCGGTAACGGAACCTTGCCGGAAGGCGTGGGGATGGAAAAGTACGTTGCCGACGTTGAGATCGCATTATTGAAATCCGCTCTAACCCAGTCGAATGGGGTCCAAACACGCGCTGCGGACTTGCTGAAAATCTCCTACCGCTCGTTTCGCCATTTGATGAAGAAATACGATTTATAGTCGTCGGTCGTTTGTCGTTGGCCAAGACACATAGGCTGAATACGATCGCGGGAACTCCGAGCCGCCAACGACCTAGGAGCAACGACTAAGGGCTGCTCTTCTTCAACTGCTGCTTCCACCCTAATATCCTTGCCTTGTTGCCTTCCGCTTCGGCCTCGGGAATCATGCCCTTCTTCTGGTACAGCACGGACAAACTGGTGTGGGCCAGCACGTCGTCCGGATCGATTTCAGTGATCCGAGTGGCGACAACGATGGCTTCATCGAGGCGGTTCAGATCCTGCAGGGCGCGAGCCATGCCATGCATGGCTTCGGTAAAGGTTGGATCGAGTTCCAGAGATTTCTTGTATTCAGCGAGCGCCTGTTCTGTTACCCCTTCCGCCGTTCGATCCAGGGCGGCGTAATAGTGGTCTTCGGCTTTCTGGCGGGCATCCTGGTCGGGCATGAAGCGCAGCCTCTGCGAAGTTGGATTCTAGCATCCAGAGGCCGGGCAAGAGCCAGCCGGCACAGAATCTCCCCTCCCACCTATGCGTTTGCAGCATTATGATGTTGCTATGCGCTCCATGCTGCGGTTTTTCTGGACAGCCACCCGCGGGCATCATCTCAGACCGTGGCGCAGTCCCTATCTTCTATGGCGCATCGAAACCTACACCGGTGTGAAGATGCACCAGATGGGAGTGTGGGAGTTTTCGGAATTTGTCTGGCGCGAGCGGAGCCATCTGTGGCGTTTTTTGAAGTGGACCGGCGAGATGGATGATTACGTCCACCCTAAACCGAAGATTTCCTAGAGATCCTGCTACTTTCCGTTACTCGCAGCCACGGCGCCTTCCGACATGATGTTTACTTCCGTTCCTTTTGCTGCGCTGGCTAATTGTGCCGCGGACGCGCGGTTGGCTGCGATCTCCAGATAGCCCATGCTGCCCAGAATTCCGAACACCTGGCCCGGCATTCCCTCAGCATAGTTCGTGCGAATTTCAGTGACTTCGCACTTGCCCACTGTAAGCCTGAACGCAGAAGGGTTCGCCTGAACCAGCCAAGGAATGTCTTGCGGGGTGAAATTGGTGATTAGATTGCCGAAGCGGTCTACCTTGAGGACAATTCCGCGGATCGTCTTCGGATCCACCAGTTTTGGCTTGGGCGGATTGAAGCGGACGTAATCTGATACTTCATCGCCGAATTTTGCGCTATCCACTCCCTTCGCGAGATATGCGGCCACCGGAGCGAAAATATCGCGGGCGTGGAACGTGCTGCTCACCGGTTGTACGAAATAGTGCTCCGCGGTGATGTGGCGTACGCGCATGCGCTCCTCACGAGCATAGATGAGCGAGAGCACGCCATTATCGGGCGCGACAAAACTGTATTTCTCGCAGGAAGCCAGAATCGGGCGGCGGGCACTGCCGACTCCGGGATCAACTACGACGAGATGCACGGTGCTGCTGGGAAAATAGGAGTACGCCTGAGCGATTGAGATCGCACCATCGAGCACGTCGAATGCCTGCGCCGCATGGCAAATGTCTACGATTTCGGCATCGGGCACGATGTTCAGAATCACGCCCTTCATCGTTCCCACAAAATGATCGTTAATCCCGAAATCGGTAGTCAGAGTGACAATAGGACGATTAGCCAAGCTTGCCTCGACGTGAAGACAAAGATTTCCCGCTTCGGGGAAAGTAAATTGCTAGCGGCCCGGAGTCAAGGCACGGCAGTAATCGGGCATTGCCTTCGCGCGCCGAAGCGGGTTAGTCGATTTGGATGTTGCCGGATCCCGTCTCGACCTCTATCGGGACCCCGCCACCATGCACCTTGCCGCGAATTTCCTTAGGATTGATCGACCCCTGCATCGTGACCGGCTGACTCACCGAAATTCTCCCGGAGCTGGTGCGGGCGTTCAGGTCGAATCCGGCGTCGCTAGCCAGTTTAATACGAACCCCACCCGAGCCAGTGCGCACAGTCCAGGATGAGCTGGGATCGCCCTCCGCGGTTACGTCGCCGCTGCCTGCGGTTGCTTCGAGCGAGCCATGAATACCGCGTAATTCCATGCCACCGGATCCAGTTTCGGCTCGAACCGCGCCAGCAGCCGTTTGTTCCAGAACAATGTGACCACTGCCCGTGTTACCTTCGAAGCCGCCGGAGATTTGCGTCGCGTGAATCGATCCGCTGCCTGTCTTGGCGCGCACGTTGCCCTTTACCTCTTGGATCGCAATATCTCCCGAACCTGCTTCCGCCCGCACTGCGGCGCCGATATTGGAAACCTTGAGCCCTCCAGAGCCAGTCTGAACCTCGACTTCGCCGTTTAATCCCTGAACCTCCTGGTGGCCTGAGCCGGTGTGCGATCGAAGTCGCGTCTCCGCGGGGACGATGAGTTCGTAGCTGATGGAGACGTTGTGCATCAGTTCAGAATCATGCACGGGCCCGATGCGAATCTCGTTTCCATTTTGCTCAATGGGAGGGCTGTTGACGATCGCTTGCACTCGTTTATCGGCGTCTCCTCCGAACCAATTGGTGATTTTGACCTGGCCGGTGATCTGCACTTGCCCAGAATTGCCGCTTCGCACTTGCACGCTACCCGATCCGGTCGCGAGATCAATACTCACCGCGCCGCTCACCTGCAGCGTTTTCTGGAACGAACCTTCTGTGGAAGCAGTTGCTGACAGAGAGAGTAAGCTGCTCACCAGCAAGCCTACTAACGGAAGCGTGAACAGCAGACGTCGGAGTTTCATTCGTTTCCCTCTTTCTTGGCCACTCAGTGAATGTGAACATCTCCTGAGCCGGTACGTACCGTGACCAAAGGCCCTCCGCCACCAACTTTGCCGTGGATAGAGTGGTGCGTTTTGCCTACGTCGCCATCGACGGTGATTGCGACTGGACCGTCGACCACCACATTGCCAGATCCTGCGGTGGCATTGAGATCGAAGGCAGCTCCAGGCTGAAGCTCGAGTTCGACATTACCCGAGCTGGTGCGGACGTCCCAGGCGGCCGTTTGGGTGCCGGAGACGGTCACGTCTCCGCTACCCGATTCCGCCCGCAATCCTCCCTTAATGCCGCGTAATTGAATCGATCCCGAACCCGTGCGCACTCGCGAATCACCGCCCGTTCCGTTGCCTTCAATCCGGACGTCGCCGCTTCCACATTCCACATCGAAAGCACCCGACAATCCGCGAGCGTCAACGTCGCCGGAGCCGGTTCGGAGATGGACAGAACTACCGATTTCCCGGAGCCGCATATCGCCGGAGCCACTTTCCAGATTTAACTTGCCCGCGAGTCCTTCGGCACTCTGATTGCCCGAGCCGCTTTGAGTTTGAACGCTGGTATCAGCAGGAGCGGTGATTTCGTAATCTACGGAGATGTCGTGGTACTTCAGGTAGTCGATACGGATGCTATTGCCGTTCTGGGAGATGGGCGGATTCTTCTCGACCTCACTGACGTCACCTTGGCGGCTGCCGGTCAACCAACGCTCTCCGACATGAATTTTGCCGTGCACAACTACGCTACCTGCCGGTCCATTGCGTACACTGATGTCTCCCGAGCGAGTTAGCACTTCGAGATCGACCGGTCCGCTCACTGAATAAGTGCGATCGAAGGTACCTTGAATGGAGTCAGCGTATAGCAAAGGGGCGGATGTTAGTAACAACGCAAGCAAAAACCGCAAGGACGACTTTGTCATAAACAACCTCCTCACTGATCGACGCGGTTTAGACGGTCAAGCACTGATATTGTGAGTATGAAATTGCTTGAGATCACGACTTGTAATCTCAAACCTGACCCGGCCGGAAAAAGATTGAGGCACGGATTCTGCCGTGCCTCTGTTGGATCATTTCACCTCACCGGGAAGACTCCCGATACTACTGCAACACCACTTGATCGCCTTCCTTTAACCCGCTCAAAACTTCGGTCTTGGCGCCGTTCGAAATGCCAATATTGACGGCAATCTTCTTCATACCGTCCTTGGCTTTGGGGTCCGGGATCTCGACGGAAGCCTTCTTGTCCTTGTCATAGATAATTGCGCCTTCGGGAATCTGCAGTACATTCTTGTGCTCATCCAGAATAATCTCGGCGTTGGCAGTCATCTCAGCTTTCAGCTCGCCGCCGGGGTTGTTGATGGAGACGCGCACCTCGAACGTGGTTACGTTGTCTTTCTCCACGCCCATCGGCGAAATCTTCGTCACCTTGCCATAAAAAGTTTTGTCTTTGAAACTCTCAACTTTGATGCGGGCCGGCTGGCCGAGATAAACCTTGCCGATGTCGCTCTCGTCCACTTTGCCTTTTACGTAGACTTCGGTGGTATCACCGAGCGTCATCACCAGCGTCGCAGTGGACCCGAGCACGAGGATGGAGCTGACCGCATCGCCGATCTCTACATCGCGGGACAGGACGATGCCATCAATCGGAGAAATGATGTCGGTGTAACTGAGCTGCTCTTCGAGCTGCGCCAGGTTGGCGCGATTGTGAACAACGTCAGCCTGCGCCTGGGCAATTTTCGCCTTCAACACCTGGACCTGAGCTATGGCGACGTTCTGTTTGTTCAGCGCCATTTTGTAATTTCGGTCGGCGTCGTCGAGGGCCTGATCCGAAACTACCCCGTCCTTGGCCATCTCGACTGAGCGGTCATATTGCCGTTTGAGTAGCGGGACGTCAGGACCTTCGGCGTCGACTTTGGCCCGCTCATAATCCGCTTGAGCACTCGCAAGATTGGCTTCGGAGGACTGCAACGCCGCGCGGGACTGGTCAACCTGGGCTTGGATCTCGTCTTTGTCGAGCTGGGCGAGCAGTTGGCCCTTCTTGACTGTGTCGCCATATTCGACATACAACTTTTTTACGATGCCGCTGGCTTTGGACTTCACTTCAACTTTGGTGATGGGAGTGACTTTGCCAGTGGCCACCACGCTCTTAGCTAGATCCCCCTTTTCGACCTTGGCAAGCTTAGAGGGATCGATTTTGGTGCCGCCGCGGGTAAAGGCGGTCAGGACGCCCACAAAAATCAGAACGATGGCTACGACAATGCTTACGATTATGATCCGCTTACGACGTTTCTTTTTTCCATTACTATTGCCGTTCACATCCGCCTCCCGCCGCTAAAGAGCTTCCCATTGGCCCTAGCTCGTAGTACGAGACTGGCCGAGCATTTGTTCCTAGAATCATCCGGAGACCGCTGTAAGTGCGGTTCCTGGTTCAGAGCGTTAGACCGGAAAAGGCCGGAAAGGGAAGCAACATTCTGTACACCCGGGCAAAATCCGGGAGCCTTCAGAGCTACGCTCAACTGCGGCCCCGCTTCTGACTCCAATTGTACAAGCCGCTCTGCGAATACAGAAGCTCCTTTTGAATGTTAGAATTAGCGCATCCATGATTGCCTTTGTGCTGCTGCGGGTGTTTCTCATCCTGCTCCTGATTGCAGCCAACGCATTCTTCGCCGCCGCGGAATTCGCGCTGGTGAGCGTCCGTGATACTCGCATTCAACAGCTGATTGAGTCTCGGCGTATTGGCGCCCGCATCGTTCAGAGGCTACACCGAAACCTGGATGAAGTAGTCAATGGCGTCCAACTCGGAATCACCATAGTCAGCCTGACTTTGGGGTGGGTGGGCGAGCCGTTGCTTGCCCATGCGGTGGAAGAGCTTCTGGGCCAAGTACCGTACGCCAACCTCTATGCCCACGGGGTTGCCATCGTTCTAGCATTCGCCTTTATCACCTGCCTGCACGTGATCCTGGGAGAGTTGGTACCGAAGTCGCTAGCACTGCAGCGTGGAGAGCAGGTGGCTTTGGCAGTGGCGGCTCCCATGGACGTTTTCTTGACCTTAACCCGGCCCGTCATCTTCGTCATGAACACGGCAGCCGGGTCGGTGTTGCGGCTCTTCGGATCACGAAAGATTCGTCAGGGGCCGGTGCATTCGCCGGACGAACTGAAATTAATCGTTACCGCCAGCCGACAGTTCGGCCAGATCCCGCCTTTTCAAGAGGAAATGATTCATCGGGCACTCGAATTGGAAAACATTACGGTTCGCGAAGTCATGGTGCCGCGCCCCGACATTTTTTCTTTGCCTGGCGACCTGACTTTGGAAGAAGCGCTCACGCGGGTTGTAGAAGAGCAGCATTCCCGCATTCCAGTTTACGATCCGCAGAGCGGTCCGGAGCACATCCACGGAGTCTTGTATGCAAAAGACCTAATGCGCTGGGCTCGGTTGCGGCTAGCCGGCAGCACGCTTCCACAATCGGCACGGATTTCGGGCATGAAAGTCAGCCAACTCATGCGCGATGTGCTGGTCGTACCCGAAACCAAGCCTCTGACGGAACTGCTCGAGGAGTTTAAGGATCGTAAGCGGCACTTGGCGGTAGTGGTCGATGAATTTGGGTCCACAGCGGGAGTGATCACGGTCGAGGACATTCTGGAGCAGTTGGTTGGCGAAATCGAAGACGAATTTGATATCACGCCTGCCCAGCCTGCCGCGTTGGCGAATGCACCCTTGGTGCTTGAGGGTGCCGTCAGCATTCGTGATCTTGAATCGCAGTATGACCTCACTCTTCCAAGGGATGCGGGATTCGAGACTCTGGCCGGATTTGTACTTTCGCGCTTGCAGAAAATTCCAAGCATTGGCGAAGGCTTCGACTTTGAAGGGCACCGCTTTTTGGTTGAAGAAATGGAAGGTCATCGTATTGCCAAAGTAAAAATTGCAAAGCTACAGGCGGCCGTCAGCAAAGCGGGAGACTGATCTCGAGACCGACAAGCGTTCACGGGCTACTGGTTTTTCTGAAATTATGCTCCGCTACCTCTTATCCCGGCTTCTGTACACGATTCCGGTGGTCTGGCTGGTCGTGTCGGTGGTGTTTCTACTGATTCACCTTGTGCCGGGCGATCCGATCTTGCAAATGCTGGGCGAAGGGGCTCCGGCCACCGATATTCAAGCAGCCCGGCATGCCTATGGACTCGATGCTCCTTTGGGGCAGCAATACCTTCACTATTGGAACGGAGTGCTGCACGGAAATTTGGGCCCTTCGCTTCGCTTCAATCAGAATGTGGCGAAGCTGATCGCGGAGCGCTATCCATACACGCTGCAATTGACACTCGCTGCGTTGCTGGTGGCTGTCATTCTCTCGATCCCGGCTGGTGTACGTTCGGCACGCAGACGCAATCGCTGGGATGATCGCACACTGAGCGTGGTCAGCTTATTCGGGCTATCATTTCCGAATTTCGCCTTAGGCCCGATCTTGATTTTGCTGTTCGCGATTAAAGTTGGTTGGCTGCCGGTTTCGGGCGCTGGAGGTTTATCGCACTTGATTCTGCCTGCGATTACCATGGGCGGCGCGCTTGCTGCAATTCTGACTCGCATGGTGCGAACGTCGATGCTGGAAGAGTTGGGCCAGGATTACATTCGTACCGCGCGAGCGAAGGGTTTGCCGGAACGAACGGTTGTCTATCATCATGCGCTTCGGAATGCCATGATTCCGGTGATCACGGTGCTAGGCTTGCAATTTGGTGCTCTGCTGGCCGGGGCGATTGTGACGGAAACGATTTTCTCCTGGCCGGGCGTCGGACGATTAACGATCCAGGCCATTGGCAATCGCGATTATTACCTGGTTCAAGGCTGCATCCTGGCGATTGGGTTGACTTATATCGCAGTGAATTTCCTAACGGATTTGTTGTACTCGGTGGTGAATCCGAGAATCAGGCAGTAAAACCTTGGCTAGCGTTTCCATCTCGTTTCACCGCGTCGCACGGCGTAATCCGCTGGCGGCGATTGGGGTCGTTCTGGTTGTCATTTTTGTTCTTTGCGCGCTATTCGCTCCATGGGTTGCGCCGCAGGATCCCGCTCACATCGATCTGCCGTCCCGGCTTTTACCTCCGTCAACCACGCATTGGTGCGGAACGGATGAACTTGGGCGCGACATTCTTTCGCGCCTGGTCTACGGCTCGCGCATTTCCATGCTGGTGGGGAGTTGTGTGGTTGCCACATCGCTTGCGTTGGGTCTGATTGTTGGTTCGATTGCAGGGTATTACGGTGGCCGCATCGATCGCTTTATTAACGTCGTGGTCATGAACGCGTTTCTGTCATTTCCCGGCATCTTGCTGGCGATTGCGTTTGTCGCATTTCGTGGCCCGGGAATCTTTAATCTGGTTCTGGCGCTATCGTTAGGCGGCTGGGTAGGTTATGCGAGATTGGTGCGAGGGCAGGTGCTCGCTGTGCGCGAACGAGAATTTGTGGAAGCGGCACAGGCGCTGGGCGCGAGCGATCTTCGTGTCATCGTTCGTCACATTCTGCCCAATATTATTCAGCCCGTAATTGTGCAAGCGGCAATCGGTATGGCTGGCGCGATCCTTGCGGAAGCGACCATGAGCTTTCTTGGGCTCGGGGTTCCGCCTCCGACGGCAAGCTGGGGCGTCATGCTCAATGACAGCCGCGCGCACCTGTTTGACGCGCCCCATCTTGTGTTGTTTCCTGCTGCCGCAGTAATGCTGGCGGTGCTTTCGTTCAATTTCATTGGCGATGCGCTAAGGGATTATCTCGATCCTCGTTCGCGTATTGAGGCTGGGCTGTAACGCGGAACGCTTGTCGCGGCTCCCGCGGCCCACAAGTTATGCGCTGGCTTTATCGATGAGGGGTAAAGCCTCGGCGCCAGAGTTTGCCGAGTCGAGATCCAACTGCTCCTGCCCGCTGAGTGCCGTGACCTTTCCTCGGTAAGCCTTCAGATGAGTTGATGCTTTATCGAAAGCTTCCTGTGCCTTGCTCAGGCTCTTGCCCACGTTTTCGAAGTTATTCTGAAAGAAATCGAACGACTTCTGCGCCTTCGCAAGTTCGACCCGGCTTTTCTCGAAGCGGCTGGCAACTTCATACCATTTGTGCACAAGCGCGATTGTTTGCAGAGTTGTGAGCAGAGTATTCGGCGAAACCGGGAAAACGTGTTGGTGATTCAACCAATCGGCGAGCTCACGATTGCGAACCGTTTCCATGTAGAGCGTTTCGCTCGGTAGATACATGAGCGCTATGTCGGTGGTGCCATTCTCCGGTTGAATGTATGCCTTGATTCTCTTACCCTCCGCTTTCATCACACGTACAAACTCGTGGCGCGCCTCGTTAACTGCCGACTGATCGGTACCTTCAAAAAGAGCCAGCACCTGCTCGCGAGGGAATTTCGCGTCAATCGGCAGTTTCCGATCCGGAAAATAGATCACGGCATCTGGCCGGCCGCCGTTCTCGGGAAGGGAAGCCTGCATCTCGAACATGTGAGCGGGAAGAAAATCGGCAAGCAGACGTTCCAGGCTGGCTTCGCCAAATTGCCCGCGTAGATGCGGCAGCTTGAGCAGGTTATTCAGATCGTTGATCGAGTGACCTAGAGCTCCGACTTCCCGTAGCTGCTCTTCCGCCGCCTTGAGGTGCTGCTGGACCTTTTCGAATTGCGCAAATCCTTCGCGGATGTTTTCATCGAGCTTTTGCTGAACCTGGTTTGTGATGTCGAGAAGTTTGGCGTCCACTCGGTCGCGAATCGATTCCAGGCTTTGCACCGTACACTTATTCAAGGTGTCGAACTCCGACTTCAGTTGAGCAGTGGTTGACGTGAGCGAAGTAGTCAATTCTTTGCGAGCATCGCTAAGACCCCGCGTTTGCTCCTGACGCCCCGCTTGAAGTTGTTGCTCAACCGCAGATCGCATTGTGGAAAACCCGTCTCCCAGACGGTCTGATACCTGTTGGCGCAGGTCTCCCTTAGTCTGCTCTAAGCGTTGCGCCATGTCCGCTGTAGACGCGGCAAATTGGCTGGAGAGGCTCTGTTGCAGCGCCTGCGCCTCATCGCTAAGTCTTTTAATGGCTTCCAGTTGGTCCGAATGGTTAAATCTTTTCTGAAGTAGGACCAGGAGTCCCAGAATTACAAGGTTCAGTGCGATGAGGATACACAGAATAAACAGCAATCCGAACCTCCTAGCGGGATTCTAGTGGGTATCGAACAAAAAGCAAAGACATAGTTTTGAGCCGGCATGCTTGAGGTGGTGAGCTACGACTTGGCAGAGAACACCCTTTCTCGCCTTCCACTCTTGATGCTGCGATACGCGGCGTCAAGCACCTCCTGGTTTTTCCAGCCTTCTTCCCCCGGCACCGGAAATGTCGCCTTGCCTTCGACCGCGTCGGCGAATGCGTCGACCTGCCGCGTGTAGGCCGAAGAATTCGACAGCGTCTCCGATTCTTTCGCAGCTCTGTCACCTTTGGTTTCAACTACGACCGGCTTATCCACGCTGAAGGCATCATCTGCGCGCAGCGAACCCTTGTCACCCACAATTTCGAACGGCGTGCGATACGGCGAGCGGAATGAGACCATAACGCTGCCCAGAGTCCCGCGAGAGAATTCGAGCAGCAGGCTGGCTGCCGCTTCGACGTCTCCTGAGAGTTGGTCGGAAATGGCCTGGGCCGACACGCTGACAACTTCATCCTGCAAGATGAACCGAAGAGCATCGACACAGTGGACGCCCACGTCAGGGATCGGCCCGCCGCCAGCGATAGCCGGATTGTTCATCCACTTCCGCGGATGGTCAGTGCCCGCTAGAAACGAGAATTCCGAGCGCACAAAGATGGGTTTACCGATCTCTCCGCTAGCCACGCGGTCCCGAATTCGATGCAGGCTCTCTTCAAAGCGAAATACATGCGCAACGCCCAGTAAGACGCCGACCTTTCCTGCGGCTTCTACCATTTCGCGGCACTCGCTTGCGTTCAAAGCCATCGGTTTCTCGCACAATACGGGTTTGCCGTGTCGTATGGCTATCAACACATCTTGCAAGTGGCAGGAATTCGGAGTTGTGACTAGGACGGCTTGCACTTCAGGCGAGCGGCAGAGACTTTCAGCCGAGTCGAAGGCCAAGGGAATCGCGAATTGGCGAGCGGACTCACGCGCCTGGTCGAGATCGCGTCGCGAGAGCGCCACCACGCGGCAATTCCTCGCGGCAGCAAAGCCTGGCATCAGACGCTTCACCGCGTGTAAGCCAAAGCCGACAATTCCGAAATTGACCACAGGGAAGGCCCCAGATTTACTGCGTCACAAACAACGACGTGATGGCTTGGGTAATCGAGGTTGTCGTCGGTCCGTTGATCAGATTTCCGCCGGTCGTGAAATCGATCTGCAACACCGAAACAAACTTTGAACTTTGACTCACGACATATAAAAACTTTCCGTCCGGATCTGTCACCATCAGGCTCGGCGAACCGACCGTCGAAAAGGGTGAGCCGCTGATCAGATTGGGCTGTCCGTCAGCGGCGATGGAGTACCCGGTAACATTATTGGATCCGAGGTTCGCAATGTACAGGTACTGACCCGAGGTAGAAAGGGTAAGCGACACCGGGCTGGTTCCGGTGGCAAAAGGTGAGCCCGCGATTGGCGCCAAGGCTCCAGTAGCGGAATTGATGGACATGATGGAGAGCGTGTTCTGCGCCGTGTTGGCGATGTATAAAAATTTTCCGCCCGGATCGACGGCCATTGCCAACGGCCCCGTCCCAGTAGCGGCAGGCGGACCTGCAATCTGCTGGAGCGCGCCAGAACTCGAGACGGCATAACCAAACACGGAAGTTTCGTCGCTGTTCAAAACGTAGAGAAATTTCCCTGACGGCGTCAAAATCATGGCCACCGGATTTCGAGCGACAGAGAAAGGCGAGCCGCTGACTTGGGTTAAAAGGCCCGACTTGACCGCATAGACGCCAATGTTATCCGATACCTCGTTCATTACGAATAGCAAGCTTCCATCGGGACTCATGATGAGAGCGCCTGGAGAGAAACCGGTGTTGATTCGGGGCATGATCTCGGTCAGCGAGCCGATCTTGTTGTCGATCGCAAACCGTGAGATTGTGTTGTCGACCTGATTGGTGACGTAAGCAAACTGGCGGCCCGGATCGACGACCACAGCCGACGGGGAGTTTCCCGTGGGGTAGGGAGATCCAACAATCTTTGTAAATGCGGCCGAGTTATTGTTCACACGGAAGGCAGCGACAGCATTGAGGGTTGGGATCGTGCCATAGGCGAGATGCGTAGCCGGGGCGCCACATCCCATCGCCGTGGCGATGAGCAATGCCACCAGCCCGAGCGAGATTTTCTTAACCGTTGTCATGCTTCAATTCGTTGTCTGGAGTTCGTATTTTTACAGCTTCGGGTGATGACCAATATGGCCGAAGTTGACCACGATCCCCGTCGAAATCCGTACATCATTTTGTGATTTGCCGAAGGTGCTGCTATAGATGTAATCCCCTTGTACGACGCGAATGGTAATGCGGGGTTTCCAGAACCAATCGAAACCGCCGCCTCCTGCAAACGAATGCCCCACACCCTTCACCGAAGATCGTGGTGGCACAAAAATATCGATGTTGTTTTGGGCTTTGCCGAATAACCCATGGAAAAAGAATTTCGATTTGTCTCTTCGCAGCGAATATTGCGGTCCAATCATGTAGTGATACGAGGAGATTTGCGATCCATAATTTCCGCTGCCGTCCAGCACAACGCCCCACTTGAGCTTGAAATTAAAAACGCCCTCCGCAGTAAAACCATTCAAGTTCGAATAGTCAGCGAATCCGATGGTCGGCGAGTCGAAGCGCAGATAGGAATAACCACCGAACACCTCATAGCGGGGCGCGACCTGCGCGCCTGCAGAGGAAGGCAATAGAAAAGCGCTCAGCAAGAAAAGAACGAAAACAATAGGACCGGTGCGGACGGTGCTTTCCGATGCAATAGCCATTCGTATAAGAGTTTTCAGACTCCGTCTCTGAAATTGGGTGAGCTCGCGGGACAAGCTAATATAACAGGTTGGCAGGTCTTACGCTGACGCGAAACCAGCACAGGGAAAAACGAGCCCGAAGCTCTCCGCCTACTTGCGAAGTAAAAAATGGATGGTCTACTTTTCAGCCATCGCTCCGACAAGCGATTGGAAGATCTTGAAACCCTCGATACCGCCTAGCTCGGGTTCGCTCGATCGCTCAGGATGAGGCATCATCCCAAGGACATTGCGACCGGGATTGCAGATGCCGGCGATATTGTCCAAGGATCCATTGGGATTGGCTTCGGCGGTGACTTGGCCGTCTGCGGTCGAATATCGAAAGATGATCCGCTGCTCACGGTGCAATTCTGACAACGTCGAGTCGTCGCAAAAGTAATTACCGCCCATGTGGCCAATCGGAATGGTCAGCACTTCTCCCTGGCGGCAGGTGCTTGTGAACGGAGTATCAGTGCTCTCGACTCGCACGTGCACTGGTTTACAAACATACTTAAGGCCCGCATTGCAGATTAGGGCGCCGGGGAGCAATCCAGACTCGCAAAGAACCTGAAAACCGTTGCAGATGCCGAGCACCAGTCCTCCGCCATCGGCGAATTTCCGAACCGATTCCATGACCGGCGAGAATTTGGCGATGGCGCCTGTGCGTAAATAGTCGCCATATGCGAAGCCACCTGGGACGATAATCACATCGCAGTTCTGCAGATCGTGAGATTCATGCCACAAGAACGTTGCCGGCTGCTTCGCTACGTTCTGGATGGTCCAGTAGGCATCATGATCGCAGTTCGATCCCGGAAAAATGATTACGCCAAATTTCATGGATGCAGCCTCACGGTCAGGATAATTTCAGTCTAGCATGGGGAAAGACGCGAAACGTAAACACAGAAGACATAGGGTGGCACAGTGCGAATGAATGTTGGGGAACATTTTCGGCTGACCGGCGGAGCGCTCAAAAACTGGCTGATCGCGCAGGTGCAGGATTCGATCGCGGTTGGTATTCTTTGGCTGGTAGGGCTGTTATTGCTGAAAGTTCCTTGGGCCCCACTCTGGGCGATACTCGCCGCGATGTTGCAGTTTGTGCCGCACCTCGGCCCGGTATTAGGAATGATCGGCCCGGTCTTGGCGGCGACCCTGCATTGGAAGGACTGGGAGCACCCTCTTTACGTTCTCATGCTGTACGCCGGGATCGTCGTCGTGGACGGTCTTTTGCTGCAGCCCTACATCATGAAGCGCACAGCTAAGGTGCCGATGTGGGTTTCAATTGTCGCGCCGGTTGTTCTGGGGATTCTAATTCCGTTTTGGGGAGTGTTGCTGGCACCGCCGCTATTGGCAGTGGTATACGCCTATAAGGCACATTGGCGTGCTTCCGACGACCAATCATGATTCTCTACGCGCTGGCGGATTCGGCAGCGTCCAGGGAGTCGAAAAATCGAAAAAACGAATCGACGTGGGCTACCTTGAGCGAATTTCCAACCCGCTGAACGACGCCTACCAGCGCCAGCGATCGACCTTCCTTGTTGTGGTTCACGTGCGCACCCACTAGAGCGCCAATCCCGGCCGAGTCAATGTAAGGGACATCGCTCAGGTCAAGAATGAGGGTGCGGCAGGTGTTGGCTCGAACCCGAGACTGAAAATCGAAGAGGTTCGAGAGGAGCAATGGACCTTTCAGACGCAAAATGCGACAGCCATTTTCTGCGCGCGTAGAATCGTCGATCACCAAGGGATCCTGAGGCATCGACGACATGTTAGCGCGAAGAGTTTGTGCGCGGCAATGTTAATTTTCGGCAAAGGCGCTCCTATCGCGGCGTTGACGAAGTTTTACACATTCCTCGTTGGGTGCAATTGTCGTGTGTAGTAGAGTCCGAAACCGTTACCAGAGGATTTTGGCGCTCAGACGTGCCGAGCCTAAAATCCATCCTCCATGTAACTCTAGCCCCTCAACTCTGGTTGCCATTTCAGATTGGCGGGCTCGGTTTTTGCGTAAGTGGAGGTCTTTTGGGCGCAATACTTACCTGGCCTGGAAAGGGAAAGTGACGGGTGTCGCCGTGCTATAATTTACATTCGCCTGAACTTGTTTCGAGGCATCTGGTGAATTCTACGATCTCCTCTACTGGCGAATCCTGCATTATTACGAACGCAATGAAAGTTTACTGAATACGAGGTATATCCATGTCCGGCCACTCAAAATGGGCCACAATTAAGCACAAAAAGGGCGCGCTCGACGCGAAGCGCGGCAAGATTTTTACCCGTCTGATCAAGGAAATCAGCATTGCCGCGAAGGCTGGCGGCGACCCCGACACTAACCCCCGGCTGCGCACCGCAATCGCCGCGGCTAAGGCTGAGAACATGCCGGCCGACAATATCAAGCGGGCCATCCAGCGCGGCACCGGCGAACTGCCCGGTGCAACCTACGAAGAATTCTCGCTTGAAGGTTACGGGCCGGGCGGGGTGGCAATCCTGGTTGACATCAACACGGACAACCGCAACCGGACCGTCAGCGAAATTCGCCATGTTTTCGGCAAAAACGGCGGCAACATGGCATCAGCGGGCGCGGTTGCGTATATGTTCCATAAGAAGGGTGACATCGTCATCTCGAAATCAGCGGCAACGGGGGATGATCTGATGAACATTGTCATCGAAGCGGGTGGCGAGGAAGAACCGATTGACGATGGCGAGAATTGGGAAATTTTGACCCCGCCTTCTTCTTACGAAAGCATGCTAGAGGCCTTAAAGAAGGCTAACATCACGCCCCTTTCTTCCAGCGTGACCATGATTCCCGATACCTACGTTAAGCTCGAAGGCCAGGCCGCCAATACCATGATCCGGTTGATGGAGGCGCTGGAGGAGCACGACGACGTGCAGAACGTGCACTCGAACTTCGACATCGATCAGAAGCTGCTGGAGGAAGTGGCCGGATAATAGTTCGCGTTCGGACTGAGGCCGCTCTCCGGAGCGGCCTTTCTTGTTAGCAGGGCACTGGGAGGGAATCCTGAAACAACGGCTCGACAAATTGCTTTTTGAGCGGGGCCTGGCTGCTTCGCGCGAGCGTGCCCAGGCACTGATTCTCGCGGGAAAAGTGCTGGTGGACGGGCAAAAGATATCCAAGGCAGGTACTGGGATCGAACCTGAGGCAGAGATTCGGCTTCTGGGCGAGGATCTGAAATACGTAAGCCGTGGCGGACTCAAGCTGGAAAAGGCGCTGGAACATTGGCAGATTGATGTGTCGGGAAAAGTTTGCCTGGACGTCGGAACATCCACTGGTGGATTTACTGATTGTCTGTTGCAGCATGGCGCAGCCAAAGTAATCGCTGTCGACACGGGCCAGGGACAAATTGACTATCGCCTCCGCCAGGATCTGCGGGTGCGGTTGCTCGAAAAAACCAATGCGCGTTATCTGACGCGAGAACAAGTTGGCGAGATCATCGACCTCATCGCCATGGATGTTTCGTTCATCTCGGCGACACTGGTTTTACCGGCCGTGGTTGCTGCGGCTTTGCCCCTTGCCGATCGACAGGGACGTCAGATCGTGGTTCTGGTGAAGCCGCAATTCGAGGCAGGCCGAGAGTTCGTCGGCAAAGGCGGCATCGTGCGCGACGAAGCTGCGCAACGAGCCGCAGTGAAAAAAGTTCGGACTGCGCTGATGGAGGAACGATGCGCGCAAACTGATGTCATCGAATCGCCAATCTTGGGAGCAGAAGGGAATCGCGAATTCCTGCTGTACGGCCAGTTCTGATTTCATGCCAACCACATTTACCGCTAGCCTTCGGTTCTCTGCGTCCTCCGTGCTGCCCTCTCTGTTTTAGTCTTTCCTTTTTAGATTTCGGTACAATTCAAATTTCATGGCCAGCACCAGATTTTCCGTGTCCGAACCCAAATCCGCCGGAATTGTTTCCAAGCCCGATAAGCCCGAACTTGCCGCCGTCGTACCTGAGCTCCTCAGCTGGCTCCGCACTCACCACTACCAGGTTGTAATCGACCGTGAAACTTCTGCATACGTGAGTGGCCTGGAGGCAATCGATCGCGAGCAATTCTCGGCAAGAGAACTTGGTTTCGTAATCGTCCTGGGTGGCGATGGCACTTTGCTCTCCGCTTCGCGAGCGGTTGCCAAGGCCGGTGTTCCAGTGCTCGGAGTAAATCTCGGCTCGCTTGGTTTTCTGACGGATGTGCGGCTAGAAGACCTCTATCCGACCCTCGAGGAGATTGACGCCGGTAAGTGCTATTGGGAATCGCGGTCCATGGTGCATTGCGAGGTGCTCCGCAAAGGATCGCTGGTCGCGCGCTATGAAGCCCTCAATGACATTGTCGTGGGAAAAGGCACGATCTCCCGCCTGAATCATTGCGATGTCTTCATCGATGGCGCTTTTGTTTCCAGCTATCAGGCCGACAGTTTGATCGTTTCCACGCCCACCGGATCGACAGCATACTCACTTGCCGCCGGCGGACCGATTCTTATGCCGAGCGTTGACGCTCTGATCGTCAACCCGGTTTCACCGCACTCCTTTACCCATCGCTCGCTGGTCGTGCCCGATACATCGAAGGTTGACCTTGTGGTCAGAACCGGGCAGGAAGAAGCTTATCTCAGCATCGATGGCCAAGTGGGTATGCCGATGTATGACGGCGACCGAGTGCAATGTTGTAAGTCTGGACATCAAGTCAAGCTGCTGCGCACCCACGGAACCTTCTTCGATGTGTTGCGCGCGAAACTGAAATGGGGACAAAGATAGTGAGAAGTCAAATGTTTCGGATTTGGTTTTCCTGCATAGTTTCATTCTGCTTAGTTCTTTCGTTAAAGATGTCGGCGCAATCGAAACCGGTCGCTGATCTAATCATTACCAACGCCAAAATCTGGACGGGGGACGATGCTCATCCGCGAGCGCAAGCTATGGCCGTGAGGGGAGACCGTATTTTGGCGGTCGGCTCTGACCATGACATGGAGGACCTGAGGGGCGCGGAGACCAAGGTCATGGACGCCGGCGGCAAATTGCTGGTACCGGGATTCAACGATGCACATGTGCACTTCGTGGGCGGCGGCATGGACTTGGACAATGTTCATCTCAAAGATGCAGCCAGCGTGGAGGAATTCGTTTCCCGGATCCGTGAACAAGTGAAAAAGACGCCCAAAGGGCAGTGGGTGCTTGGCGGGGGCTGGGACGAAACTAACTGGAGGCCGCCGCAGCTTCCAACCAAAGAACTAATCGATTCATTCACCCCGGATACGCCGGTCTTTCTTGATCGTTATGACGGCCACATGGCGCTAGCGAACTCGGTAGCTTTGCGGCTGGCGGGGATCACTGCACAAACTCCCAATCCTCCCGGTGGCGTAATCGTTCGTGACGCACAAGGCAACCCGACCGGAGCGTTGAAAGATGCCGCGGCGGAACTCGTCATCAAGATTATTCCACCGATTACGCACGATCAAAGAATTGCTGCCATCAAACGTGGCCTGGAATACGCCGCCTCCGTGGGAGTGACCAGCTTTCAGGAGATGAACGACGAGTACACGGATAGTTTCGCTGACATTGGCGCTTATGACGAGCTATTGCAGAGCGGAGATCTCACAGCACGGGTCTATGTCGCAGCTTCCATTGTGGATTGGAAAAAAGAAGCCGATATGGGCATTCGTCACGCCTTCGGATCATCGTTCCTTCGCATCGGCGCCCTGAAGGGATTCGCCGATGGCGATCTGGGATCGCGCACCGCGTATTTCTTTGCGCCGTACAGCGACGAGCCTAATAATTCTGGCTTGCTGAATAAGCAAATGCAGCCGCTCTCGCAGATGCAGGATTGGATCACCGATGCAGACGCGGATCGCTTGCAAATTTGCATTCATGCCATCGGAGACAAGGCGATCTCGACCGTGCTGGACATGTACACCGAAGCGGTGAAAGCCAATCGCGGCTCCGAGCGGCGCTTCCGCATCGAACATGCGCAGCACATAGCTCAGAAAGATTTCGCCCGCTTCGCGCAGTTAGATGTGATTGCGTCGGTTCAGCCGTATCAGGCAATCGATGACGGACGCTGGGCTGAAGCGCGCATCGGGCACGACCGCGCCAGCCGAACCTTTGCCTTTCGAACCTTCCTGAATTATGGTGTGCACCTGGCTTTCGGAACGGATTGGGATGTGGCGCCACTCGATCCGCTGCTCGGCGTCTATGCGGCGGTTACTCGGGCCACGCTCGACGGCAAGAATCCGAACGGCTGGTTTCCGGAGCAGAAGTTAACCGTGGAAGAAGCAATGAAAGCGTACACCGTGGGCTCGGCTTACGCGGAATTTCAGGAACAGGAAAAGGGATCGATCACGCCGGGGAAACTCGCCGACATGGTTCTTTTGAGCGACGACATCTTCACCATCGATCCTGTCAAGATTCGTGACGCAAAAGCGCTGAAGACGATTGTCGGCGGGAAAGTCGTGTGGGATTCTTCGCGCAAGCAGCCCTATGCGACGTTTGGGGTGATGTAGCGGCGGGTGTTCCTGCGATTGGTGTGGGCGCGCGTCCCGCGCGTGCCCGAACGCATGGGCCGTTCGGCTCTATGTATCCCGTCTCTGATTGTTGTATGCTTTTGCCGCTTTCGGCGACCCGAGCGTAAGTGCTTTGTCGTTCCGAGCAGCATAGCGACGAAAAATCCGCAGTTGAAGCAGGAAGAGCAATTATGAAAGCGATTCTCTGTGTGGTGATGATCGGCCTGTGTTGCACGCTCGCCTTAGGGCAAGCGCAATATAAGGTGCTGTGGAGCTTTCTTGGGACACCTAACGACGGTTTTGAGCCCGTAAGCGGATTGGTTTTTGATGGTAGTGGCAACCTATACGGTACGGCATCGCGCGGCGGCAGCGGTATCCTTCCATATGGGATAGTGTTCGAACTATCTCCAAAGGCTGATAGCACCTGGACGGAAACTGTTCTGTACAACTTCTGCTCGGTTACCGCGTGCTTGGACGGAGCCGTGCCGATGGCCGGTTTGGTCTTTGACTCTAAAGGCAATCTGTATGGCACAACCTATGCGGGCGGAGCAAACGACTGTGAAAACGGATTCTTTGGATGCGGCACAGTCTTCGAGTTGTCGCCACCCTCGCTTCCGGGCGGTAATTGGACTGAAGCCGTACTCTATGATTTTTGTTCCGATGGGATCGAAGGAGGATGCAAGGACGGAGCGGAGCCAACCAGCCAGCTGACGGTTCGAGACGGGAAGCTGTATGGGACGACAACTACAGGCGGAGCCGGTGGGTTCGTCAATGGTTGCTGTCTTGGTGGTACGGTTTTCGAGTTGTCGCCGGGAAACAATGCCTGGATATATGCGCTTCTATACAATTTTTGCGCTGATGGCCACGATTACGTTTGCCCGGATGGTTCCGCACCTCAAGCAGGAGTGACCTTCGATGACATCGGAAATCTTTACGGAACAACGAAGGCCGGTGGATCTCTTCACGGTTTGGGAAATGGGACGGTATACAAACTCTCTCCAGGTGCTGACGGATGGACAGAAACATTACTTTCCAGCCACATGCTTGACCAAGATGGCGGCCCGCTAGGCGAAGTTGCGGTTGACAAGCTGGACAATATCTACGGCACGTTCTCGTCAGGCGGAGCGACCTTTTGCGGAGGAGTTTTTAGGTTGTCCCAGAAAGGAAACCCGCCAAAAACGTTTTCATTCGACGGAAATGACGGGCAGGGCCCCAGTGCTGGCGTACTTCTGGAATCGAAGACAGCAAAGATCTATGGAACGACCTCGGCAGGAGGTACTGCCCAAGAGGGTACGGTTTTCGGGATTATGGCATCAGGCACCGAAAGTGTTCTCTACAACTTTTGTTCTCAACCTGGTTGTGTGGACGGCGAAGCACCCATGGGCGACCTGATTACAGACGCCAATGGGAATCTGTATGGAACAGCAAGCTTCGGAGGGTCGAGCGGCAACGGTGTGGTGTTCGAGATTACTCCCTGATGCTGCGCCGAGGTTCCCGATCTGCAGATTCATCCTTCCGCTTCGCTCCGGTCGGAATTACAAGTTGGTCAAATGGCGGGCGCTAGCCTTCATCCCTTAGCAAGTCCCTCATCGTCTCCCGCCTGCGAATCAGCTTTACCGATTTTCCATCCACCAACACCTCCGGCGCACGAGGCCGGCTGTTGTAATTCGACGACAATACCATTCCATAGGCACCCGTATCGAGCACCGCAAGCAGATCGCCTTCGTGCACAATCGGCAATTCGCGGTCGCGAGCAAGAAAATCTCCACTCTCGCAAATTGGGCCCACAACATCCGTGATTTCCGATTCCGAATTCCGTGAGCAGACAACCGGAACGATGCGATGTTGCGCGTTGTAGAGCAACGGTCGCAGCAGATCATTCATGGCTGCATCCACGACCAGGAATCTCTTACCGTCGTTGGTCTTCCGGTACAGAACGCGCGTGACCAACGCGCCTGCCGGGGCAACGATGCAACGGCCGGGTTCCAGCAAAAGATGAAGTTTCAATCCGCGCAGCGGTTTGGAAATTGCAGCAGCATATTCGCTGAACTCTGGCGCAGCCGCCTGGTCGTACCCAATTCCCAACCCGCCGCCTGCATCAACGTATGAGATCGTGTGACCTTTTGCACGCAACGTGCGCACAAGGTCAGCCACTCGCTGCATGGTTTCGGTGAACGGCTGAACGTCGGTGATTTGCGAGCCGATGTGCACGCTCACGCCCGCAACTTTCAAATGCTTGCTCTGGGACGCTTCGTCGTAGAGCCGAATCGCCGCAGGGATTGGGACACCGAATTTGTGCTTGTGTAGGCCGGTAGAAATATGCGGATGCGTCTCGGCCGGCACGTCAGGGTTCACGCGCAGTGCGATCGGCGCTACTTTCCGAGCGCGTGCGGCGCATTCGGCCAGCGCGTTCAATTCCGATTCGCTTTCCACGTTGAAGAGCAGAATGCCTGACTTTAAAGCAGCGAGCATTTCGTCCTTCGTCTTACCAACGCCGGAAAACACTACTTTCTTCGCCGCCGCACGGCTGACTCGCAGCACACGCTCGAGTTCTCCTCCTGAAACGACGTCAAACCCGCAACCGAGCTTCGCCAGCAATCGCAGAATCGAGAGATTGGAATTGGCTTTGACCGAATAACAAACCGTGTGAGCGATTCCGCGGAAGGCGCGATCGAAGGCGCGCATCCGCTCGCGAATTGTCGAGGCGGAATAGACATACAACGGCGTGCCAAAACGCTCGGCAAGACGCGTCAAAGAGATGTTGTCGCAAGAAAGAATCGATGAAGAACCGTGAACCCCGAGTCCGCTCTTGGGACGATAGGTAAATCCCTGAGATTTGCTTGCAGCCGGGATCACTTGCGCTTTCCGGGCGTGCCCTTCACGCGAACTACTACCACTGTCTCATCGTCAAAGGCGTCCGCACCCGCGGTGTGTTCGGTAACTGCCGTGAAGATGGCTTTGACCACGGCATCGGCAGAAGCGTTGCAATTTCTGGTGACAACTTGATCGAGACGCCGCCTTCCGAACAAATCTCCGGCTTTGTTGCTGGCATCGAGAATGCCATCGCTGAAGAAGACGAACATATCTCCCGGCTTGGCCTTGAAATTCAGTTCGTCGTATTCGGCGTCGTCGAATAAGCCGAGCGGCAGGCCGGTGGCCTCCACGACTCCAATCTTGCCATCACTGCAGTGAATCGGCCGTGGTAAACCTGAGTTCGCGACGCGTAAGGTGCGGTTCTCGTCGTCCCAGACAGCGTAAATGAGCGACACAAACTGGGCTTCGATGCGGCGCTCTCCGAGCGAGAAGTTCACCGCGGAGAGCATTTCGGCCGGCGCCGGTTCAATCGGAGCATGCGATCGGAGGATGCCGCTGACCAAGGCCGCGTAAATCGCGGCCGGTGCGCCTTTGCCGCTGACATCCCCGATCACGATGGCGATGCGCGACAGGGAATAGCTCATGAAATCGTACAAGTCGCCGCCGATGGCGCGGGCGGGAGTGAATTTCGCGGCAATGTCAAGATTTTTGACACTGGGCAGAGTCGGCGGCAGCAGCCTGAACTGGAGCTCGCGAGCTAACGCAAGATCGCGTTCCAGCTTTCGCTCCTGACGAGCGATCTGTTCGTAAAGTTGGGCGTTTTCGATGGCAATCGCGACCTGAGCCGCCAGCGTGGTGATGGTTCGCTTATGATCTTCGGTAAAAAAGCCGCGGCGCGTGTGCTCGAGATCGAGCACGCCGATGACTTTATCTTTGTAAATGAGAGGTACCGCCAATTCGGATTTTGTTTCCGGATTCAGCTGGATGTAGCGGGAATCCTTGCGGACATCCGGCACGAGCACGGCTTCCTTATGCTGTACTGCATAGCCGACCACCCCGTGACCTAAGGGGATGTCGTGCTTCAGATGAATGTTTTCCTTGAACCGAAGAGAGAAGCGGTGCTGCAACTTCTCGCCGCTGGAATCGAGCAGAAGGATGCTAAACATCTGGTAATCGATCAAGCGGCTAAGCAATTCCGCAATGCGCTTCAACAACTCGTCGAGGTTCAGAATCGATGTGAGTTCGCGCGCAATTTCGTTCAGTAAGACTAGAGTCCGCGCCTGACGGGTGGTCCGGGTATAGAGGCGGGCATTCTCAATGCCAACCGCCATGCGCGAACCGATCAGCATCAGCAACCGCTTGTTTTCCTCCGTGAAGTGATCCGCCTGTGGCGATTCCAGATTGATCACGCCGATGACACGATTCTTGACTATCAACGGAACAGCCAGTTCAGAACGAACATTGGGAACGCCCGAAATGTAGCGTGGATCGCGGGATACATCCCCAACAAGGACGGGCTCGCGGCGTTGCGCGGCGACTCCAGTTACACCCTCGCCGACCTTGATGCAGACGCGTTCGGCAACTTCCTTGGCGTAGCCCACCTGAAAGCGGATGCGCAGTTCCTGCGTTTTTTCATTCAAAAGAAGGATGCTGAAGATTTCGTAGTCGATGACTTTGCGCACAAGTTCCGCCACGCGGTGCAGCGTGGTATCCAGGTCCAGAGTGGTATTGACCACGTCTGCTACTTCAAGCAGTAACGGATCAATTCTGGATTGACTGTCCGATTGGGCGAGAACCGTTTCCACTCTCTAATCATATCAGCCGCTGGCGGAGGGTCGGTTTATCAGGAATGATTCGCAGGGGCACGCGAAACCTAGCCTTCCCGAGGCATGATACAGATATCCGGCAGGTTACGGTATTTTTCGGCGTAATCAAGGCCGTAACCAACCACATACAGGTCGTCAATAGTGAACCCGAGATAATCGGCTTGCATCGGCTGCTTGCGGCGGGAGGGCTTGTCGAGAAGAGCTGCAATGCGAAGAGATTTCGGTTTGTGCGCCAGCAGGATGTGCCTCAGGTATGTGAGGGTTAGTCCTGTGTCAAGAATATCTTCCACCAGAATCACGTTGCGGTCCTTCATGGATTGGTCGACGTCTTTGGTGAGGCGAACTTCTCTGGTTGAATCCCAGCCGAGCTTCAGTTCTTGTGCGGGGCTGGGGCGGTTGCCATAGCTGGAAACGCCGATGAAATCGAAGGTCGCATCGAGTTCTACCTGGCGAGACAGGTCGCTGAGAAAAATCGCTGCACCCTTTAATACGCCAACGAAGATGACGCTTTCGCCGGAGAAGTCGCGAGTGATATCTGCCCCCAAGGCAGCTACTCGAGCCGCGATTTGCTCGCGTGAAATGAGGACCTTTAGTTCCGGCATGGCGAAACAGTTTAAACTAGCACTTAGTAATTGGCACGTAGCATTCAGCTAGCACAGCTTTTCTTTAGATTAGCGACATCCTCGTAGCCAAGGGCCAAGTGCTAACTGCCGAACTCAGGAGCCGAAAACAGACATGAATCTTAACGGAATCAAACTTACCTGGCTTGGCCACGCCACGTTTCGCGTGGAAACTCCCGGCGGGAAGACCATTCTCATCGATCCGTGGGTGATGGGAAACCCGGCATGCCCTGAGAAAGAGAGGACTGTCAAGGAAGTGAACATCATGCTCTGCACGCACGGGCACTTCGATCACATCGGGGACGCGGTCGAGATTGCAAAGAAACACAAGCCGAAAGTTGTAGGCATTCCCGAACTCTGCGGTTGGCTTCAAAAGAAGGGCGTCGAACAAACTGCGGAAATGAACAAAGGCGGAACGCAAGTAGTCGAAGACATTAAGGTCACCATGGTGCATGCCGACCATTCTTGTGGAATCAGAGATGGGGATGAGCTGGTTTATGGCGGCGAGGCGTGTGGTTATGTGGTGGAGTTTTCCAATGGCGTGAAGATCTATCACGCCGGCGACACGAATGTGTTCGGCGATATGCAGATCATTCGCGAACTTTACGGCCCGAGCATCGTCATGCTTCCCATTGGCGACCACTACACCATGAGTCCACGTGAGGCTGCCTATGCCTGCAAGCTCTTACAACCGAAAACTGTGATCCCAATGCATTTCGGTACGTTTCCAGTGTTAACGGGCAAGCCGAGCGATCTACAAAAGTTAGTCTCTGGAATCGAAGTCAGGGAATTGAAACCGGGCGAAACAATTGCATAGCAATCGATACGATGGAGGACGGGCGCTGTCGCCTGTTGTAAACCGACTTGCCTAGACCGAAGGAAATCAAGCCTGACTGGCGCATGGGTGGCATTACTGCCGATCGCGTAGACGATTATCTTTACTCTCTGCTTCCCGTCCGCGATGAGGTTCTCACAGAAATTGAAGCCGAAGCTGCGCGGCGCGACGTACCGATCGTCGGACCGGCTGTCGGTCGAATTCTCTACCAGTTGGCTCGCATGATAGAGGCCAAGACTGTCTTTGAGATGGGGTCGGCAATTGGTTACTCCACGATTTGGTGGGCACGCGCTGTCGGCAAGGGCGGACGCGTATTCTACACCGATGGCAACCGCAAGAATGCCGATGAAGCACGAAAGTATTTTAAGCGGGTGGGTGTCGAAGATAGGATCGAAATTGAAGTCGGCGATGCATTGGAACTTTTGTCCGAGAGGAAAGAAGAATTCGACATCATTTTTAACGATGTTGACAAGGAAGATTATCCTCGCGTTCTTCGCCTGGCACTTCCTCGACTACGGAAAGGCGGACTCTTTGTAACGGACAATGTCTTGTGGAGCGGGCGAGTGGCGGATGCGAAAAGCTCCGATCCATCGACCAAAGCGATTCGGGAATTCAATCGCCTGTTGTACAGTTCATCAGACTTGTTCGCTACGATTTTGCCCATCCGCGATGGTGTTGCCGTTGCGATGAAGGTTTAGAGAGCGAGAAGCCCCAATCTGCTCTGGCATGGCGGGCAATTCTCGCGTATATTGTTCGCCTCATCTCATGCCTGAGCCGCGCCCCAAGCCGGTGGTTACGATTCGTGATCTGGCAACATTTGATGATCTGAAGCAGGTCGAAGCCGTTGAAAGGGAAGTGTGGCAGCTGTCTGACCTCGATACCACGCCTCTTACTCTTACTATAGCGACCCAGGCTGCCGGCAGTATCTGGCTGGGAGCGTTTGAAGACAAGAAGTTGGTGGGCTTTGCTTTCGGTTTCTTGGGACTCGAGCGAGGACACGCGATCGTCCACTCTCATATGCTGGCCGTGCTTGCACCATACAGAAATCTACATCTGGGTTACAAGCTGAAATTGGCTCAACGTGAACGTGTCCTGGGGATGCGGATGAATGGCGGCCGGGTTAACGAGATTACGTGGACATTCGATCCTCTGCAAAGCAAGAACGCCCATTTCAATTTCTCACGGCTGGGGGTGATCTCGTCAGATTACAAACCGGACTTCTACGGGCCGGAAACCTCCAGTGTGTTGCATCGCAACGGCACTGACCGGCTCTGGGTGCGATGGCCAATTTCCAGTCGGCGCGCACAAGATCGGCTCCAGGGCAGGGACAATCGCGCGGAGGTGTTGGATGCCCTACGTACCATTACGCCATTGATCCAGTTCAATGCGAAGGCGCAACCGACCAGAACAGATCTGGCCGGGGCCTTACAGCGGCAGAGAGTTGCCATAGAGATCCCTAGCGAAATCGCATTGGTCGAGAAGGACGACGCCGGTCTCGCAAGAGAATGGCGCGAGGCAACTCGTTGGGGATTCGGCCAAGCACTCGACGCCGGTTTTTTTGTGGCCGAGTTTTGCCGAAGTGTGCGAGGGCAGCAAGGGCCGGGTGTCTATTTACTGGAAAAAGGGCGCATCGAGGATTACGTTCCGGAATTTGCCTACCAGTAAACTCAGCTTTGACAAGGGAAGTCATCCGGCTTTCCTACATCAAAGACTGTAGAGGGAGCCGCAAGGTCGTGGTGCATAATGATGTGATTGGTTCGCGTTTGTCGGTTCTTTTGGGCGAGAACTTCGGGCAACGCGGATTTTTGCTAGCCTACTCAGTGCAAAAACAGAGAGCGTAATCCTTGAGTCTTAAAAAGATCTTGATTGTTGATGATCACGAGGCAGTGCGACGTGGAATACGCTCTTTGTTCACGTCTCATTCGCAGTGGAAAATCTGTGGCGAAGCTGTCGACGGGCTGGAAGCAATTGAGAAAGCGAAATCCCTTCGTCCAGACGTCATTCTCATGGACGTCTCTATGCCTCGCATGGATGGAGTCGAGGCGACGCGAATTATCCGGCGCGAAATTCCTGAGATTGATGTTCTCATCATTAGCCAAAATGATCCCGGCCTCATGCAGGAAGCGGCTGTACATGTCGGCGCGAAAGGGTTCATACAGAAATCAAAATTGGCGCGAGATCTGTTTCTCGCCCTCGAGAAGGTTGATGGTGCGAATGGGAAGCGTCCATTAGCTTCTGGTCCGGAGGTCGAGAACCGGAACCGAGTACTTTCCACTTTAGACTCTGAGGTCGAAGGTGTCTCGGGTTTGGCGGATTCGACCGATGCTCCGCCCTGGCTAGTGGGCGGAGGAGAGATGGGAGAGCGCATGCGATCGTTGGATTGGTCGCAAACCCACCTAGGACCCATCGAGCAGTGGCCACAAAGTCTAAGAACCTCGGTTAGCATCTGCCTCGCGTCTAGCTTTCCGATTGTGATGTACTGGGGACCCGAATACGTCGTTCTTTACAACGACGCTTATCGGGCGATTTTGGGCAGCAAGCATCCCTGGGCGCTAGGCCAGCCTTGCCGTGAGTGTTGGGCCGAAATCTGGAGCACGATCGGTCCTATGCTTCAGGGGGTCGTCGATTCCGGAAAGGCCACATGGTCGGACGATCTTCTCCTCCTTCTGAAGCGCCATGGTTATGCGGAAGAATGTTACTTTTCTTTCTCATTTAGTCCGATCAGGATTGAGACTGGCGGAGTAGGCGGTGTGTTCACCGCTGTTATGGAGACAACCGCCAACGTAATTGGCGAGCGCCGCCTGCAAACTTTGCGTGATCTGGCTGCGCATGCCGTGGACGCAAATACCGAGGCCGACGCGTTACGCATTGCCGCTACGATCCTCGGCCAAAACCTGCGTGACATCCCGTTCTCGGTATTGTGCGAAGTAGGGGGAGCAAACAAATCGGTTCGGGTTCTGGGAACAGCGGGAATTGAGAGCACACATCCGTTCTGCGAATCCTTGGGCGCGTCGGGTTCGAGCCTCTATCAGCAGCTCCAAGCCGTGGCCAACTCTCGCGACAGGCTGGAAATTGGAGATCTGCGCGACTGGGATGACGAACTTCCCACCGGAGCCTGGCAGGTGGCCCCTGAAAGCGCACTTCTGCTGCCAGTTGGCGACGTGGGCAATGAACATGCTCGCGGGGTCTTGCTAGCAGCGGTAAGTCCACAGAAGGCCTTGAGTGATCGCTATCACACCTTCTTTCAGTTGGTCGCACGTCAAATCGCTACCAGCGTCGCGGATGCACGATCTCACGATCAGGAGAGGAAGCGATCCGCGGCCTTAGCTGAAGTTGACCGGGAGAAGACTGCCTTTTTCAGCAACGTCAGTCACGAATTCCGAACGCCTCTCACCTTAATGCTGGGTCCTTTGGAAGACGTTTTGGCCGGCGACGGCCTGCCCCCGGAACACCGGGGGCGCCTGGAGTTGGCTCATCGAAATTCCTTGCGCTTGCTCAAACTGGTCAACAGTCTGCTGGATTTTTCGCGGCTCGAGGCGGGCCGGATGCAGGCTTCTTACGAACCTACGGACGTAGGCACTTTCACGGCAGAACTTGCAACCATGTTCGGTTCCGCAGTTGAGCGCGCCGGAATGCGGTTGATCCTGGATTGCCCGCGAGTTTCGAAGCCAGTGTATGTGGATCGCGAGATGTGGGAGAAGATCGTCTTCAACCTGCTCTCGAATGCTTTCAAGTACACTCTCGCTGGCGAGATTGATGTTTCGCTTCGGGAGACAGGCAATGCTGTCGAACTCTCTGTGCGGGATACAGGAGTGGGAATTTCTTCTGATGACCTGCCACATTTATTCGAACGCTTCTACCGAGTAGCAGGCGCACGGGGCCGCACGTTTGAGGGAAGTGGCATTGGCTTGGCGCTCGTACAGGAATTGGCGAAGCTGCATGGCGGTAACGTGCGGGTGCAAAGCGAGCTAAACAAGGGAAGCACTTTCACGGTTTCTATTCCGATGGGCAAGGATCACTTGCCCTTGGAGCGTATCAATGCCGAACGGACTCTGGCCTCCACGGGTATCAGTGGAAAGGCCTACGTGCAAGAAGCGCTGGGCTGGCTTTCGGGCCACGAAGGAACCTCGGAGCGTCTTCAAGACGATAGTTTCGCCCGGCCTGCGGAATCTGTTTACCCCGCCCGCCCTGGTTCAGGACCGCCGCGAAAGCGTATTCTCCTCGCCGATGATAGTGCGGATATGCGGGAGTACGTCCGGCGACTGCTGGAGGAGCATTACGAGGTGGAGACGGTAAGCGACGGGCAAGCCGCGCTTAACAGCGTACGAGCGCGCCGTCCGAGTCTGATTCTCTCCGACGTTATGATGCCGGGGATGGACGGATTCGGATTGGTGGAAGCCCTTCGCGCCGACGATACGCTAAAGAGCATTCCGGTCATCCTTCTATCTGCGCGCGCTGGCGAAGAAGCAAAAGTCGAGGGGCTTCAGGCGGGCGCCGACGATTATCTGATCAAACCTTTTTCTGCGCGCGAACTCCTGGCCCGAGTCAGATCGCATTTGAAGATGCTGGAAATAAGGCAACAGCGTCAAGAACTGGAACACAAGCTCCGTCTTGACGCCGAATTGCTCGCTGCCATCGTTGCGTCCTCTGACGATGCCATTATCAGCAAAAACCTCGACGGCGTGATCACCAGTTGGAACAGCAGTGCCGAACGGATTTTTGGCTACACAGCGGAAGAAGCGATTGGCAAGCATATAACCCTGCTCATTCCTCCTGAGCGGCGCGAGGAAGAGATCGGAATTATCAATCGCCTTCGCATGGGCAAACGGATCGATCATTATCAGACGGTTCGTGTACGTAAAGACGGTAGTCGCGTCGATGTTTCGTTAACGATCTCGCCCGTGAGAGATGCTTCGGGATGTGTTGTTGGAGCCTCCAAAGTTGCTCGCGACATCACCGAGCAAAAGCGGTTCGAGGAAAGGGAACGGAAGGCCATGGCGGAGGCGGTAGCGGCCACGGCCAAATTCCGCGCAGTATTCGAACAGACTACTGTTTTCGCGGCGATTATGACGAACGACGGAATCCTGGTCGAGGCCAATAAGCTCTGTCTGGAGGCCTGCGGATATCGCGCCGAGGACGTTTTAGGTAAGCCATTTTGGGAGACTGGTTGGTGGCGAAATCATCCGGACGCACGGGATAAGATCCGGGCCGCGACACCGCTGGCGGCGCAGGGAATCTGCTTCCGCGAAATTCTCCACTATTCCTGGGCCGACGGGACCGAGCGGCTGGTTGACTTTGCCCTGTATCCCATCCTTGACGATAAGGGCGAAGTTCTGTTTCTGCACCCGACAGGCGTAGACATTACCGATCTCAAGCGCGCAGAAGAGAACTATCGGACGCTGGCGGATAACATTTCCCAGTTTGCCTGGATGGCCGACTGCACCGGCTGGATCTTCTGGTACAACCGCCGCTGGTTCGAATACACGGGTACCACAATGGAAGAGATGAAAGCTTGGGGCTGGAAGAAAGTGCACCATCCCCAGCATCTAGGCCGGGTGATTGAAAAATTCAAAAAGCATATTGAATCTGGCGAAGTGTGGGAAGACACCTTTCCGCTGCGCGGTAAGAATGGCGAGTTTCGTTGGTTCCTGTCCCGGGCTGTTCCCATCCGCGATGCCGCCGGAAAGATCACGCGTTGGTTTGGCACAAACACCGACATTACGGAGCTTCGCGACGCGCAAGAAGCGCTGCGCAAAAGTATCGAATTTACCGAGGACCAGGTGCGGGATCGCACTCAGGAACTTCAACAGCGTAATCGCGAGGTGACGGCACAGACTGAACAGCTTCGGTTACTCTCACAACGCCTCTTGAAAACGCAGGATGAAGAGCGGCGTCATATTGCCCGGGAATTGCATGACAGTGCGGGTCAGACCCTGACTGTTCTGAGCATAGGCCTGGCGCAACTAGCACAAAAGGCGGCCCGCAGTGCGCCCGAACTCGCCACCGACGCGGAGATGATCGAGGAAACGGTGCGCCAATTGCACCGTGAGATACGCACGACCTCTTATTTACTGCACCCGCCTTTGCTCGACGAAGCCGGACTATCTTCTGCGCTGAACTGGTATACGAAGGGGCTGGTCGAGCGCAGCGGACTCGATATCAGCCTTCATCTCTCGGAGCAATTTGGGAGGTTGCCGCGCGATTTGGAGTTACTGGTTTTTCGCATAGTGCAGGAATGCGTGACCAATATTCATCGTCATTCCGGAAGCAAGGCTGCTTCGATTCACATTGATCGCGCATCGGATCAGATCACTGTCCAAATCCGCGACCAGGGGAAGGGAATGACGCCAGAGAAGTTGGCAGAGATTCAATCGTATGGTTCGGGCGTGGGGATTCAAGGGATGCGGGAGCGATTGCGTCAATTCGGGGGCAAACTAATGATCGAATCCGACGCCTCCGGCACTCGAATCCTGGTATCCGTCCCGCTAGCGGCAGAGGCTTCAAGAGAGGAGGAGAGCGGAACGGAGCCGCTGCAGGCGGCGGTGTAAGTCCTCTTCGGAGCTAGTCCCCCGTCAAAATTCTCCAGGCTTCTCGGCTGGTCACCATGACGTGCTGAACGCTTTTGACCGCTTTCATATACTGTGCGCGCTCGAACGCCGTGGGGTCTGGGCAGCGTAACTGGCTCATGCTGCCTTTCAGTTGTTGCACTGACTCGTATTCGTGCTTTTCCATCCATTCGAGCAAACCATCTTCGATGTACCGCACATGACTGGTCCCATTTCTTAGTAATGTGGAGCAAAGCATGGTCACGTCCGCGCCCACCATCAATAACTTGATCACGTCCTCCGGGCCATGTACGCCGCTAGTCGCCGCCAGATTGGCGCGAACTCGACCAAATAGAATTCCGATCCAGGTAAGCGGCAGACGTAGCGCTTGCGGTGTGCTGAGCAGCACATTTGGTTTGATTTCCAGTTCATCGAGATCGATGTCCGGCTGATAAAAGCGGTTGAACAGCACCATGGCGTCAGCGCCGGCCTGGTCCAGACGCTTAGCCATATTCGCCATGTTGCTAAAGAACGGGCTCAGCTTGACTGCGACCGGAATCTGCACCGCGGACTTGACGGCTCTCACGATGTCTACGTAAGTTTGCTCGATTTCGGCTGCGGTCAGATCCGGATTTGCCGGAAGGCTATAGATATTGCATTCGAGAGCATCGGCTCCCGCCTGCTCGATTTGTTTGGCATAGTCGATCCATCCGCCTACGGTAGTACCGTTCAGACTGGCGATGATCGGAATGTGTACGGCTTTCTTTGCTTTCCGAATGTGCTCGAGATAACCTTCGGGGCCGATGCGAAATTCTGTCGGGGTAGGCAAGTAACTGGTGGCTTCAGCAAAACTTTCGGTGTGCGCCGACAAATGATGATCGAGTTCGAAATTCTCCTGGCGGAGTTGCTCTTCGAAGAGTGAATATAGGACGACGGCCGACGCACCAACGTCCTCTAGGCGACAAATGCTATCGATTTCGTGGGAGAGTGGGGACGCCGAGGGCACCAAGGGCGTTCTCAACTTGAGGCCTAGATAAGTCGTGGTCAGATCGATCATAAGTTCCTCCTCTAACGAACATTCGTTTCGGCGAATTTCACTCGCCAGGTTTTGCGGGTTCGAACTTGCGCTGCGCCAGATATTCGTAGAGTCGATAACGCGATTCCGCATCGTGTTGCGCTTCCGCCCATAGCCGCTTGGCATCTTCCGGTTTGCTGGTGGTGAGCATCTTGAAGCGCGTTTCCATCGACAAGAAATCCTGGACTTTCTTCGTTGGAGACCGCGAATCCAGAATCAGCGGATTCTCCCCTTGGGCTGTGCGCTCTGGGTTGTAGCGATAAAGCAACCATTGACCGGAATCCACTGCGGACTTCTGGTCCTGCATCCCCGTGGTCATGTTGATTCCGTGGGCGATGCAATGCGCGTAGGCAATGATGATGCTCGGCCCGTCGTAAGCCTCCGCTTCGAGGAAGGCCTTCAGGGTGTGCTCGTCTTTGGCGCCCATGGCTACGCTGGCGACGTAAACATTTCCATAGCTCATCGCCATCAAGCCAAGATCTTTTTTCGGCCCCGGTTTACCGCCGGCTGCAAATTTTGCAACCGCGGCACGAGGCGTGGATTTCGATGATTGTCCGCCGGTGTTTGAGTAAACTTCCGTATCTAGAACGAGCAGGTTCACATTGCGTCCGCTGGCGATGACATGATCTAAGCCGCCATATCCGATGTCATAGGCCCAGCCATCGCCGCCCACGATCCAAACACTTTTCTTGACCAGCATGTCGGCAATTGCCAGCAGTTGTTTGGCCTCAGGGAAATTGAGCTTGCCCAACCGCTCCTTGAGGACGTCTACGCGCTGGCGTTGTTCGTAGATGTCGGCTTCGTCTTTTTGTGGAGAAGCGATCAGGGCGTTTGCTAGCTCTCCACCAATCGTTACCGCAAGTCTTTTCACCAGCTCTTTCGCAAATTCGGTCTGCTTATCGACCGACAGCCGGAATCCGAGGCCGAACTCGGCGTTATCTTCAAAAAGCGAATTCGACCAGGCTGGACCACGGCCGTCTGCGTTCTTGGTCCATGGCGTCGTGGGAAGATTGCCGCCGTAGATCGACGAGCATCCTGTGGCGTTAGCGATGATGGCGCGATCACCGAACAGCTGCGACATCAATTTGAGGTATGGCGTCTCGCCGCATCCCGAGCAAGCGCCAGAGAATTCGAAAAGCGGCTCCTGAATTTGCTGCTGTCGAATCGCGCCCGGTTTGATCTTGCGGCGATCGAGTTCTGGAATTTTCAGGAAGAACTCCCAATTCTCGCGTTCCGGCACGCGTAGCGGCGGTTGCGGAACCATATTGATGGCCTTCAACCGCGTTTCGGCCTTGTTCTTAACGGGGCAGATATCGACGCAGATGCCGCATCCGGTGCAGTCTTCCGGCGCAACCTGAATCGTGTACTTCAAGCCTTGCCACTCTTTGTCGCGGGCTTCGGTAGATTTGAAATTTACCGGCGCCCCGGCCAATTCTTTCGACTCGTAAACCTTGATTCGGATCACTGCATGTGGGCAAACCATGGCGCACTTGCCGCACTGGATGCAGATCTTGCTGTCCCACTCGGGAATTTCCAGTGCGATGTTGCGTTTCTCCCACTTCGCCGTGCCCGTGGGAAATGTGCCATCTGCCGAAAATGCGCTGACTGGTAATTCGTCGCCGCGGCCGGCATAAATTGGGCCTAGTACGTTGCGCTCGAATTCCGGGGCCGAAGGCGAAAAAGGCGGCGGCATCTCGATTGCGCTCGTAGATTGGGCGGGAGCGTTTACTTCAAACAGATGTGCCAGCGTTTCGTCGACCGCTTTCAGGTTTTTCTGAACAATCTCTTCGCCTTTGCGGCCGTAAGTGTGACGAATCGATTCGCGAATTGCCGCGATGGCTTGATCTCTCGGCAGGACCTTGGAGATCGCGAAGAAGCAGACCTGGAGGATGGTATTCATGCGGCTGCCCATGCCGGTGTCGCGGGCAACCGTGTAAGCGTCGATGACAAAGAACCGCGCCTTTTTGGCAATGATCTGCTCTTGCACCGGACGCGGTAAATGGTCCCAAACCTCGTCAGGCCCGAACGGGCTGTTGAGTAAGAACGTCCCGCCGGAGACGAGCGAGTTGAGCATGTCGTAGCGCTCGAGGAAAATCCACTGATGGCAGGCAACGAAATTCGCCTTTGAAACCAGATAACTGGAGCGGATCAGCTCGGGTCCGAAGCGCAGGTGTGAAACCGTCATCGCGCCGGATTTCTTGGAATCGTAGACGAAGTATCCTTGCGCGTAGTGGTCAGTGTTCTCGCCGATAATCTTGATCGAGTTTTTATTTGCGCCCACTGTCCCGTCCGCGCCCAATCCGTAGAAAAGCCCGCGAACCACATTCTCCGGTTCAGTTGAAAATTCGGCGTCGTACGGCAGGCTGGTATGAGTAACGTCGTCATTGATGCCAATCGTGAAATGATCTTTGGGATCGTCCAGCTTTAAGTTGTCATAAACTGCCTTGACCATCGCGGGCGTAAATTCCTTCGAGGACAACCCATAGCGCCCACCGATCACTTTCGGCGTAATTCTTGGTCTTCCTTGCTTCGTTCCCTCATTCAGAGCGCTTACTATATCGAGATAAAGTGGCTCTCCAATCGCTCCCGATTCCTTCGTGCGATCCAGCACGGCGATCTTCCGAACACTCGCAGGCAAGCAATTCAAGAAATGGCTAACCGCAAACGGCCGGTACAATCGAACCTTCAGCAACCCGACTTTGTCACCGTGGGCATTGAGATAGTCGACCGTTTCATGCGTTACTTCCGCGCCTGATCCCATCATCACGATGACACGTTCGGCGTCCGGCGCGCCGACGTAATCGAACAGGTTGTAGCGGCGCTGTGTGACCTGAGCAAACTTATCCATCACGCTCTGCACTTTTTTCGGACACGCCTCGTAATACCGGTTGGCCGTCTCGCGAATCTGGAAGAAAACATCAGGATTTTGCGCAGTGCCACGCAGTACCGGATGGTCTGGCGACAAAGCGCGTTGCCGATGTTCAATGACGCGGTCTGGGTTGATCAGACTCCGAATCTCATCGTCGCTTAGCACCACGATTTTGCTGACTTCATGCGAGGTCCGGAAACCGTCAAAGAAATGCAGGAAAGGAATTCGGCTTTCGAGGGAAGCGGCATGAGCGATCAGTGCCAGGTCCATCGCCTCCTGCACCGAATTCGAGCACAGCATGGCATATCCCGTGCTGCGGCAAAACATCACGTCACTGTGATCGCCGAAAATCGAAAGCGCATGGGTGGCTACGGTTCGAGCCGAAACATGAAATGCCGTCGGAGTAAGTTCGCCGGCAATTTTGTTCATGTTCGGTATCATGAGCAGTAATCCCTGCGATGCGGTAAACGTCGTCGCTAACGATCCAGTCTGTAGCGCGCCATGCACCGCTCCAGCTGCCCCGCCCTCGCTCTGCATTTCGGTCACCTGAGGCACCGTGCCCCAAACGTTGGGCAAACCTTCGGACGCCCATTGGTCGGCCCATTCGCCCATCGGCGAGGAGGGCGTGATCGGATAAATGGCAATCACTTCGTTGACGCGATAAGCGACGTGCGCCACCGCCTCATTGGCGTCCATGGTCTTGAACTTGCGGCTCATGATCTTCCTTCTACGGCAGGGCTATGAACACAAACCAGTTATGCGCCACTCACCGTAACTAAATCATGCGCGTTGGGGAATTTCGCGTCGGGGATGAAGATCACTTGGGGATGTGACGAGAATCACATGGCGCTGCCAAAGACACGTTATATTTCTTACTTTTGCGTTCTGCGCGAAGTCTGCTTTGCGAACTCAGGATGTTAGAATGACGGCGCAAACGCGAGTTTAATTCCGAGGATTCCCATGCCTGACAAAGCGCCACTCCAGGTCCCCGAAAGCAACATCGACTCCGTCCTTCAGGAGCAGCGCCAGTTCGACTGCCCTGAGCATTTCCGCCAGAATGCTCACATCAAGAGCCTGGAAGAGTACGAGCGCATCTACCGCGAGTCCGTCGAGCAGCCGGAGAGATTCTGGGGCCGCATCGCCGAGGAGTTGCACTGGTTCAAGAAGTGGGACAAAGTCCTCGAATGGAACAATCCCTGGGCAAAGTGGTTTGTCGGCGGCCAGATCAATCTGTCTTACAACTGCCTCGATCGCCACGTTCAAACCTGGCGGAAGAACAAAGCCGCGCTCATTTGGGAGAGCGAGCCTGGCGAAGTTCGCACCCTGACCTACCAGCAATTGCTGCGCGAAGTGCAAAAGTTCGCCAATGTCCTCAAGTCACTCGGGGTAAAGAAAGGCGATCGCGTCGCTATTTACATGGGCATGACACCAGAACTTCCCATTGCAATGCTTGCCTGTGCTCGCATCGGTGCTCCGCATACGATCGTCTTTGGCGGCTTCGCCGCGAACGCACTTGTCGATCGTATCCACGACTCGCAAGCCATCGCGGTGATTACCCAAGACGGCGCTTACCGCCGCGGCTCGGAAGTAAAATTGTTTCCTGCAGTTGAGGAGGCCCTGAAATCCTGTCCCTCGGTAAAGAATGTAGTCGTCTACAAACGCACGGGTTCGCACATCAATCTTCAACCCGGACGCGATCACTGGTGGCACGAGCTGATGGAATCTGTTTCGGATGAATGTTCCGCTGAACCCCTTGACTCCGAGCATCCTCTTTACATCCTTTACACCTCGGGAACGACCGGTAAGCCCAAAGGCGTGGTTCACACGACCGGCGGATATTCGGTTGGAACTTATCTCACCACGAAGTGGGTTTTCGATCTTAAAGAAGAAGACACCTATTGGTGTACCGCCGACATCGGGTGGGTGACCGGCCACAGCTACATTATTTATGGCCCGTTGCAGAATGGAGCCACCAGCGTGATGTACGAAGGCGCGCCCAACTTCCCCGAGCCCGACCGTTTCTGGCAGATCATCGACCGTCATCAAGTCAATGTTTTTTACACCGCGCCCACCGCGATCCGAACCTTCATCAAATGGGGAGAGCAGTGGCCGCGCAAGCATCGTCTCGATAGCCTGCGCCTCCTCGGCACCGTCGGGGAGCCCATCAATCCCGAAGCCTGGATGTGGTACCGCGAAGTCATCGGCCACGAGCGCTGTCCCATCGTCGATACCTGGTGGCAAACCGAGACCGGGATGATCATGATCAGTCCAATCCCCGGCGCAATTGCGGCCAAACCCGGCTCGGCGACGCGGCCCATACCCGGTGTCGTGCCGGAAATCGTTTCCATCGACGGCAAGCCTGTTCCCGATGGCTCCGGAGGATTTCTCATCATCCGCCAGCCCTGGCCTGCAATGCTGCGCACGATCTATGGCGATCCGGATCGCTACGTGCGGCAATACTGGTCAAACATTCCCGGGGCTTATTTCACCGGCGACGGCGCCCGCAAAGATAAAGATGGTTATTTCTGGATCATGGGTCGCGTCGACGACGTCATCAACGTGTCCGGCCACCGCCTGAGCACCATGGAGGTAGAGTCGGCGCTTGTGGCACACGAGGCGGTTGCCGAAGCCGCCGTGGTCGGCCGTCCGGATGACCTGAAAGGCCAGGCGATCTCTGCATTCGTTACCCTCGAACAAGGCCAGAAGCCCACGCCAGAGCTGAAAGAAGAATTGCGGCGCTGGGTTGCCAAAGAAATCGGCGCACTCGCGCGTCCCGACGATATTCGCTTCACCGACACGCTTCCTAAAACCCGCAGCGGAAAAATCATGCGTCGCCTGCTGCGCGAGCTGGCGACCAGCGGCGAAGTCAAGGGCGATATGACGACGCTCGAAGATTTCAGTGTCATTTCAAGACTGAAAGAAAGTGACGAAGCGTAGAAGGAGCAGGCATGCCTACCGACGTGTCTACCAGGTATTCCCATCGCAGTGTTGGCGAACTCCTGCGGGTCTGAATTGCTAGATAAATCAGCGATATTGTCCCTTCCCAGCGTTGACTTGCTGCCTGCTGCACTCCTAAGATAGCTGCCCAGCAGAGCGCGCCAGCTTTGCCTAGAGATGATTGGCCAAACCATCTCGCACTACCGCATCGTCGAGAAACTCGGCGGCGGAGGGATGGGTGTCGTTTATAAAGCCGAGGATCTGGAACTCGGCCGTTTCGTTGCCATCAAGTTTCTTCCCGAAGACTTGGCCCGTGATCCGGTGGCCTTGGAGCGCTTCCGCCGTGAGGCCCGCGCCGCCTCGGCGCTGAACCATCCCAACATCTGCACCATCTACGAGATTTCCAAGCACGAAGGGCGCCCTTTCATCGTGATGGAATTTCTTGATGGGTTGCCGCTGAAACACAAAATCGCCGGTCGCGCGTTGGGAATGGAAATTCTGTTGCCTCTGGCGGTCGAAATCGCTGACGCGCTCGAGGCGGCCCATGCCGCCGGCATCGTCCATCGCGACATCAAGCCGGAGAACATTTTTGTCACAAAGCGCAGTCATGGCAAAATTCTGGATTTCGGCGTCGCTAAGGTCACCGATAAGATTGCCGATGGTACGAGTGGATCGGAAACAACCGTTGCCGACTCGGAAGCCGTGTATCTAACCAAGCCCGGCGCCATGCTGGGGACGGTGGCTTATATGTCGCCGGAGCAGGTGCGTGCCAAAGACCTGGATGTGCGAACGGACCTGTTTTCGTTTGGTGCGGTGCTGTATGAAATGGCAACTGGCAGAATGCCATTTGGGGGTTCCAGCGCCGGAGAAATTTATGGCGCCATCCTCCACGAGGAAGCCGCGCCACCCTCAACCCTGAATCCACAGATTTCGTCAGATCTGGAATCGGTCATTCGCAAGGCATTAGAAAAGGATCGCGATCTGCGCTACCAGCATGCCACGGACATGCGAGCGGACCTGCAACGATTGAAGCGGGACACGGATTCCGGTTCGTCTGCAGCAGCGGGGACGGCGAGTGGTCGCTGGACCAAGTCATCGACAGACCATGTGGAGACAGGAGCTCTCTTCCGTCCGGGACGGGCGAAGCTCGCCAGCGCACTTATTGCCCTAATCGTCGCCCTCCTTATCGTTGCCGGCGGACTCTATTACCGCTCGCATCGCGCGAAGCGTCTGACCGACAAAGATACGGTTGTTCTGGCTGACTTCAGCAACAGTACGGGCGACCCGATATTCGACGACACATTAAAGACTGCGCTCACTATTGCTCTGAATCAATCACCGTTCTTGAATGTGCTTTCCGAAAACAAAGTAGCCGCAACCTTGAAGCTGATGACCCGGCCGCCGAGCACGCCTGTTTCGCCCGACATCGCCCGTGAGGTGTGTCAGCGTAGCGGAAGCAAGGCCTATATCGCGGGCGCAATTGGCAGCCTCGGCAGTGAATATGTGCTCGGATTGAAGGCGGTGGATTGCCAGAGCGGAGATACGCTTTCGCAGAACCAAATTACGGTTGGGTCGAAGGAGAAAGTGTTGAACGAGCTCGGCAGGTTGGCTTCGCAATTGCGCGGCCAGTTGGGCGAGTCTCTGGCAACGGTGCAAAGGCTCGACGTTCCACTCCTGCAAGCCACAACCTCGTCGCTGGAGGCGCTAAAAGCGTATAGTCAGGGCGGAACGGCCTACACGGAAAAAGGTACGATCGCGGCTCTCCCTTATTTCGAGCGGGCCATTGAGCTTGATCCGAACTTTGCCATGGGCTACCGGGCGATCGGTGATCTTTACTTCACGCTCAGCGAGGTGAGCCGCGCCAGCGATTACCTGACCAAAGCATTCCAGTTGCGTGACCACGCCAGCGAACGCGAAAAGCTGAATATCACAGCGGACTACTATCAGAATGTGACTGGCGAGTTGGATAAGGCTGCCCAGGCGTATCAGGAGGTCATCGAAAGCTACCCTCGAGACTTCGCGGCGTATTCGAATCTGGGGGTTATCTTCGCTCCGCAGGGACAATATGAAAAGGCGGTGCAAATTACGCGTCAGGCCCTGCAGATTGAGCCGGACGCGGTCGAGGTCTACGAAAACCTCGCCAACTATGGTCTTGCCTTGCAGCAATTCGACGAAACTCGACGCGTGATTCGCGAACTGCAGGCCAGAAAGCTGGACAATTTCGCGATGCACAGCACGTCGTATGCGTTGGCCTTTCTTAGCAACGACTCTACAGCCATGCAGCAGAACCAACAGTGGCTCGTGGGTAAGCCAGAATTCGAAAACTTTGGATTGGCTCTTGCCTCCGACAGCGAAGCATACGTTGGTCATCTGAATAAAGCCCGGGAGTTGACGAAGCAAGCAGTCGACTCGGCCATTCGGGCCGACAGCAAAGAGAATGGCGCAATCTGGCTGGAGAACGCCGCGCTGCGCGAGGCTGCCTTCGGGAATCCGATAGAGGCCAAAGAACGGGCAGCGGAGGGCCTCAAGCTGGCTCCGGCAAGTCAAGGCGCACAGGTCGAGGCTGCCCTCGCGTTCGCCATCGCCGGCGATGTACCCCGAGCGGAAGGGCTAGCAGATGACTTGAATAAACGCTTCCCTCTCGATACGCAAATGCAGGCGCTTTGGCTGCCTGCAGTCAAAATGGAGCTAGCGTTTCCGAAAAAGAGTCACCTGAGCGAGCAGGCGATCCCTCCCCCTGTTTTTCCATTGGAGCTCGGGCAGATTGCATTCGTGCTGAACATTTCTTGCCTTTATCACATCTACACTCGCGGCGAGGCATATCTGGCTGCCGGGCAGGGTAGTGCTGCGGCTGCCGAATTTCAGAAGATTCTCGACCACAACGGTATCGTATGGAATTGCTGGACCGGGGCCCTGGCACATCTAGGGGTTGCGCAAGCGAACGCTCTGGAGTCGAAAAGCTCTCAAGGTGCGGAGGCGGACGCAGCGCGCGTCCGTGCGCTTGCGGCTTACAAGGATTTCTTTGCCTTATGGAAGGATGCCGACCCCGACATTCCTATCCTGAAACAAGCCAGGGCTGAATTCGCCAGGCTGCAATAAATTATGCCGAGGCAAGAGTTCGCCAAAGGCCGGGCTTCAATTCGCGCATTTCCGACCGATGTCCCTGTTGAAAACTGCATAGCTTGGCGTTGCTGGGTGATATTTCATCCTGCGCGAGAGCTTCCCCGATCAACTCTTTTGCTCCATCGCTCGCTTGTTCAAGTAAGATTCTTGCCAGCACACGTACGTCTTGGTCGGGTGAATCCAGAGCACGAATCAGTTCCAGTCCGGCGTCTTGTTTTCCAAACTGCGCCCATGCCATACCGCACATCACCAGATAGTCTCCGTACATTTGCGGCCTCCTCACGAGTGCTGCTATCTCTTTATACGTATGAGATGGCGAATGGGATCGTACAGTTTTGTCAAATGATTGTTAAAAGAATGCTTAGGAACCTAGAAAGCCCAGCCAGAGCCAAGCAGACTGTACAGCAAGATCACCAGCACAATTAGGGTAAAGACCGTGTACATGTGATCGTGCTCTTCCGCAAATCCCCAGATCGAGAAAGCCACTCTGGCTACAGGTGTGGCGACGAGCAGCACAAGCCCCAACTGGATGATGCCGCGGCCGTGCCCGGTGAAGGCGCTATGAATGATGCCGGGCAGGCTGCGGAAGTCGGCTGGCTCGCCATGAAAAACCCGGTAGTCAGGCAGTGATGTGCCGTGGCGAATTAGGTAAACGATTGCGCCAGCGAAGACGACGGCCGCGGATAAGCCCACTCCGGTTCGCAGCAGGTTTCCAATTACATTCTCAATTTGTTGGTCGGTCCACCCCGCCTTGGCCATTGTTATATATTTCCGGTGACACCTTTGTATAGCATCTGTGCGCCGAGCGTGAGAATCACGATGCTGAACACAATCCGTAACACCTTGGTCTCGGCTTTCAACAGAATCCGCACTCCCAGCAGCGATCCCCCCAGAACTCCCAGCATCACCGGCATCGCCAGGCCCGGATCAATGTAGCCACGGCCCAGATAGACGCCAGCGCTAGCGGCAGCCGTGACCCCAATCATGAAGTTGCTGGTGGTGGTCGAGACTTTAAAGGGAATTTTCATGGCCTGATCCATGGCCAACACTTTGACCGCGCCGGAGCCGATGCCAAGCAAGCCGGAAAGCGCTCCCGCCCCAAACATCAAGCTGAAGCCTGTGGGCACGCTTTGTACGTTGTAATGCCGGATCCCCTCTTCAGATGGAAAGCTGCCATTCATTTTCAAACGCGTGGCCAGACGGTCGGGCGGCATGTTTCTCTGATCCGGAGGACGCGGTTTGCGCGACAGGTATGCAGAGTAGACGAGCACCAGCCCGAAAATAATGGACAGAGCCTTTGTGGAAATAATCGTTGCCAGAAACGCCCCGCACAGCGCTCCGATCGTAGTCGCGATTTCCAGAAACATGCCGATGCGTATGTTGGAGAAGCCTTCTTTCACGTAAGCGGCCGCGGCACCCGATGAGGTCGCAATCACGGAAACTAGCGAGGCGCCGATTGCGTAACGGATATCCACTTTAAAGAAGATGGTCAGCAATGGAACGAGTACTACTCCACCACCCAGACCGGTGAGCGCGCCGAGCAGGCCGGCCACGAAAGATCCCATCGCCAACAGAATGGTTAATTCAAAAATGTTCATTGAGTTCGGAACATAAAGTTTGCCACATTTGCGTGCTCGCCGTCGGCGCTCCTGCAGAAAATCTTTGGCGAAGCAGATTCCTCCGCCAGACAAACAATACTTCAAGTTAAGCAACGAGCTGAGATGCTCAGACCTTATGCGGTTTTGTACAGACCCGATACTTTTTCAAACCGATTCATCATGCCACTGGAAGTGTGAAGTAGAACACCGAACCGTGTCCCAACTGGCTGGTCACCCCGATTTCGCCGCGATGAGCTTCCACGATCGCCTTCGCAATCGCCAAACCCATTCCCGTGCCTTGTACCTGCATTCTTTGGTTTCGGCCGCGGTAAAACTTCTCAAAAATTAATCCTTGCTCAAAATCATCGATGCCCGGCCCCAGATCGGCGACGCTGGTCATAACCATGCGTCCTCGTAGTTCGCCGGTGATATGGATCGGGGTCTGCGGTGAGGAATACTTGGCGGCATTCTCGATTAAATGCCCGAGAACTTCAGAGATGCGGCCTGTATCCATGTGAACTGCGGGCAAATCCTCTGGCAGAGAAATCTGCACGGGATGGTTGGCCAGCAGCATCCTCGATTTCTCCAGCGCATCCTCGACGGCCTCCGGTATCGTGTGCGTTCCTAACTGCAATTCGACTTGATGGGCATCGAGTTGGGCCATTTCGGCCGCTTCGCCCACTAGGCGGTTTAACCGGTCACTTTCTTCGTTGATTACAGTCAGCAATTCCTTGCGCTGAGCGTCATCCATCGTCAGCGTTGAGAGCAGGGAAGTGGCCGAAGCTTTAATCGCAGTCAAGGGCGTACGAAATTCGTGGGTCACCGAATCGAGCAGCGCGGAACGCAGTTGCTCGCTTTCGCGCGCGGCCTCGGCCTTGCTCAGCGTCTCAACCGCGCCTGCACGTTCAATGGCAATCGCGATCAGGCTGCACATCGCATCGAGGGTTTCGCGCGATAGCATCACCCCCGAAACTCCCATACTGCCCACCACTCTCAGGCCCATTCGCAACGGCATGATCACCACACGCCGTCCGGGATCGACCTGCGGCTCGCCACGCATGGCGACCAGTTGCAAATCATGGGTTCGAAGGACATCGCGAACCGTGTCAGAGCGGTAGATGTCCGGCCGGCTCACCAGAGAAATCGCCGCAGCGTCCACGCCAAAACATTCCACAATGTGATGGGGAATAGCGTTCAAAAGAGCCGCTACGTTGTCATCCAGTAACAATTGTTGGCTGAATCGATACAGCCGCTCGGTCTCCGCCCGCCTCGCATTTGCGTCTTCGGCCTCGCGTCGAGCTCTCTCTGATAATTGGCTGGCAACGACCGCAGTGACGAGGAAAGCTACCAGTGCGACCCAATTCTGCGGATCGGCGATCGTGAACGTTCCGATGGGTGGCAAGAAGTAGTAGTTGAAGACCAAAGTGGCGAGGATCGCCATGAAAATGGCGGGGCGCAATCCCCACTGCGCTGAAACTGCCAGAACCCCCAGTAAAAAGGTTAGGGCTGCTGTGGTAGGGTTTACGTGAATGAGCACGTGATACGCGAACCCGACGAAGACCACCGCCACCGTCGCAGCTGCGTAGGGGCCAACAGTCTTGAGAAGGCCTGGAGTCACGCGCCATTGTAGCTGACCTCGACAATTTTCGTTTGTGCTAGGAAAATATCCGCGATGACCAAAACTCCCGAGCAATGGCTGGAAGAGACGGCCCCCGCAAAGGCGGGCGGAGCCTTCAAGCTATTTCTGGGCTATGCGCCTGGAGTTGGCAAGACCTACACAATGCTGAGCGAGGCAATTCGCCGGCATAGTCGTGGCCAGGATGTTGTGATCGGCGTGATCGAGTCTCATGGCCGCAAAGCCACGGCCGATCTGGCCGCTCAACTGGAATCCGTTCCTCGAAGAAAACTTGAATATAAGGGCACGATCTTTGAAGAAATGGACGTGGACGCCGTTCTGACGAGGAAGCCGAAGGTAGCGCTCGTGGACGAATTGGCTCATACCAATGTCGAGGGCAGCAAGCATCGTAAGCGGTATCAAGATGTCCTGGAGTTGTTAGACGCCGGAATCGAAGTGCTCTCCACCATGAACATTCAGCATCTGGAGAGCGTTACGCCGCTGGTTCAGAACATCACCGGCATCACCGTGCGTGAGACCGTGCCGGACTGGGTGCTCAAGCGTGTCGATGAAGTTGTGATGTCGGACCTGACTCCGGAAGCGCTGCAAAACCGCATGAAGCGTGGCGATATTTACCCGCTGGAGCGGGTTGGCCGCGCGCTGGATAATTTCTTTCGCCCCGGCAACTTGATTGCTTTGCGTGAACTGGCGTTACGCCAAGTGGCGCAGGCGGTCGATCGCAGCCTGGAGTCGTACCGCGAAAAAGACGAGGCGACAACATCGGTCCCCATTCGCGAGCGGATCGGAGTGGCCGTTAGCTCCAATCCGACGGCGAAGTATCTGATCGCCCGTGGTGCTCGCATGGCACAAGGCATGGACGGCGAACTCCACGTAATTTATGTCGACATGGGACAAGATACCAGCGAACAAAATCAGCGCACCTTGGCTGCCAATCTGCAGTTCGCGGAGAATGTAGGCGCGCAAATCTCTAAGATCAAAGGCAAGAGCGTGGCCGAAGCGGTTGCCAATGTCGTGCGTGAAAAGCACATCACCCAGATGGTGTTTGGCCGTTCGGCGAGCGCAGGCGTGAAGAAATATCTTTATCTGTCCGCTATCCACAAATTTCTGCGCGACGCGCCCCCGGTCGATGTCCACATCGTGACCCAGGAACCTTCCTAACTCTTCATGGCCGACCATCGGCGCATTCTCGTGGTAGACGATGAGCCCCAGATAACGCGGGTCCTGCGTGCCAGCCTCTCCAGCCAGGGCTACGACATTCGCGTGGCCAATGATGGCGAGACTGCGCTCGATATCATGAAGGACTGGACGCCAGATCTGGTCATCACCGATCTGTCCATGCAACAGATGGACGGGTTGGAGTTGTGCCGTCGTTTGCGGCTCTCCAATAAGATTCCGATCATCGTCCTCTCCGTGCGGGGCGAGGAGAGAACAAAAGTGCAGGCGCTCGATGCGGGCGCGGACGACTATGTGACCAAACCGTTTGGCATCGAGGAACTGCTGGCTCGCGTTCGCGCCAACTTGCGCCGGGCGCCGGCGACGGAAGAAGTTTCGCAGATTGAAATCGGTGATTTCGACATTGACTTAGCGGCCCATCGGGTCACGGTGAGCAAGCGGGAAGTTCACCTGACTCCCAAAGAGTTCGACCTGCTGGTTTACCTTGCCCGTCACCCCGGGAAAGTTGTGACCCACCGTGCGCTGCTGAGCGCAATCTGGGGCGGACAAAGTTCAGAGCAAGTCGAGTACCTGCGCGTCTTCGTTGGCCAGCTTCGCAAGAAACTGGAGCCGGACTCGCCAACTCCCCGCTATATTCTCACTGAACCTTGGGTCGGATACCGGTTTGAGCCGGGAAAATAGGTCAAGAAAAATGACACGAATCTGTAACACGGCTGTAACACTCCCGTAACAGACGCCACGTAGACTTACGCCTGCTTTTTCATCTGCAATGTTTCGTTTCAATTTAGGAGCTCCTGATGGCAACCGCGTCTGCCCCGCAATCTTTTGAACCCAAGCCAGGACCTGTTGTTGTTCCCTCCGTTCACGCAAAGCTGAGCAAAGGCCCGGGCGCGATCCCTATGCTCATCTTCGGGGTCGTGCTCATCGTGGGGGTGGTTTATGCGGGATCGCACCTGATCTCCGACCTTTCGACGGTCCATACCACTTCCGTGCTGCCTTTCTTGCTGTTAGGTCTGGCGTTGCTGGTCGCGCTAGGATTCGAATTTGTGAATGGCTTTCATGACACGGCGAATGCGGTCGCGACCGTCATCTACACGCACTCCCTTGAGCCACACTTGGCCGTGGTATGGTCCGGCTTCTGGAATTTCCTTGGCGTGGTAACGTCGAGCGGATTGGTGGCCTTCGGAATTATTTCTCTGCTTCCTGTCGAACTGATCTTACAAGTCGGCAGTAAAGCCGGATTCGCCATGGTGTTTGCCCTCCTCGTGGCGGCGATTATTTGGAATCTGGGTACCTGGTATTTCGGATTGCCGGCTTCGAGTTCGCACACGCTGATTGGCTCGGTCATCGGCGTCGGCATTGCCAACCAACTCACCGCGGCAAGAAGTGGCACCAGCGGCGTGGATTGGGGACAAGCGAAAAACATCGGTTGGTCGCTACTGTTATCGCCCTTGGTCGGCTTCGTATGTGCTTTCGCCCTACTTTATTTGTTGAAGGCGGTGGTGAAGAATCGCAAGCTCTATGAAGCGCCCGAGGGCACTGAACCACCTCCGTTCTGGATTCGCGCACTCCTAGTCCTTACCTGCACAGGAGTTAGCTTTGCCCACGGCTCCAACGACGGACAAAAAGGCATGGGCCTGATCATGCTGATCCTCATCGGCACGGTTCCAACCGCTTATGCGTTGAATCATGCGGTGACCGCGAAACAATCCCAGGATTTCATTGCGGTTTCGCAGCAAGCTGCCGGGATTCTCGACAAGTACGTCAGCCCGGATGCGGTTATCTCGGATGACCGCGAGGAAGTAACGGCTTACATTCGCACCAAGGAATTCACTCCCAATACCATGCTCGGGCTGCGGCAGTTGGTTACCGACATCGGCAACGAGACCGCCCTGTTCGGCGAGTTGAACAAGATTCCCAACGATCGTGTGCGCAACTTCCGCAACGATTTGTATGTAGTGAGCGAAGCGCTGCGGTTGATGGGGAGGACCCACCAACCTGCAATCGCTGCTGCCGATTGGCAGGGATTGACCAACTACAAAAAGCATGTCGACAACGCGACCAAGTTCATCCCACTGTGGGTCAAGGTTGTGGTCGCGATGGCTTTGGGGCTAGGCACGATGGTGGGCTGGAAGCGCATCGTTGTGACCGTCGGAGAGAAGATCGGTAAGGACCATCTAACCTACGGCCAGGGCGCGGCCGCTGAAATCACGGCTATGGCGACGATTGGCGCTGCCGACTGGTTCGGGTTGCCTGTCAGTACCACGCACGTCTTGTCATCCGGCATTGCCGGCACCATGGCCGCGAACCACTCCGGTCTGCAATGGGCCACAGTTCGCAATCTATTGATGGCCTGGGTGCTGACTCTGCCCGTAGCTATGATGCTGGCGGGATCTTTGTTCTGGTTATTCAAGACCATGTTCTAGGGAAGTGGGCCGCGAGGGTTGATTAGATCGCTGCTAGTCTGCGCTCACAAGTCCCTGTCCTCGCCTTGGACCACAAAACCTGAGAGGCGAGAACAGGGACATGAAGCTACCGCACCGTTACGGGTGCAGCATTGCGGACGCCTTGGCAACCGTTCTTTTGGGACTAGCTCTTCCCTGCAGCATCCCCGGGTGGCGGGCAAAGTCGACGCGCTTGTTAATCGGCGCGCCGTAAAGTTCAGGATTCAAGTAGTACCCGCGCTCGCGCGCATCCTTCTTCTGCTCTACAGGGATGCGGTGTGCGTTAGCCCATTTATCCTGACGGATTCCGGTGACCTGCCAGGAAACTTCCATGCCCTGCTTGCCGCCGGCAATTTTGAAAGAGTTGTTTTGAACCTTCTGCGCGATATAGACGGGCGCGAATCCGCCGATGCTGGTGAGTTGGTAACGGAAATCCCGGTTGAGGGTCTCAAACCAGTCGGGGAGCTGAATGGTCGCTTCGCCCTTGGCATCGAGCACGGCATTCCCGTTGTAGATGTTCATCATGTCCGGCGATTCGACGAAGGAGTGATAGAGATACTTGTTCGCCGGGTCGAGCGGGTGATCAATCTTGAAGGATCCGCCGTTTTTCGAGAGATTTCCGTTTACATGCACGTCCCCAGCGAAGTAGCCGGCGTAACCCGAGTCGCTCGTAGCGTAAACTCCGTCGCCGCTGCTGAAGTTGAACCCCGCGAGGCCAGAACCGCCGCTAAAGTGAGAAACACCATCCACGCCGTCGGGGCCGAAACCTTCCCCATCGTTGGTGCCAGCCTCTCCAACGATGCCCTGCCCGGTATTGCTGTGGCCGTACACGCCCCATGTGGTTCCGCTATCGCCCCAGACTCCATACCCATCCGGAGTGACGCCGTTTACGCCGATATACGCTCCGTTGCCGTAGACTCCGATGTTGCCCTCGCTGAGGCCGTAAACGCCGATTCCCTCAGGGGCTTCGCCTTGCACGCCAGGGGCAAATGCGCTGTCATTTTGGTTTAAGCCGTATAGCGCGGCGGTTGAAGCGAGAGTGGCACCGGAAATTTGGCCGGCACTGAAAGAGCCGGTGCTATCGCGTTTCACGATGGCATTGGCAGTATCAGCATTCGTCGGAGCCACCTTCCACGCCAGCGAAAGCGTGCCACTCTTGGTGATGGGAGAACCGCTTACCGTGAAATCCGAGCTTGGAGCGCTAAAGCCAACACTGGTGACTGTGCCTGCGCCGGGAAAAGTTTGTCCCGCGGAAAAAGTAAACACTCCCTTGCTGTTCAATGACAATCCGGTTTCGGTAGGCGCTGCCGGATCTTGCCCATACAGCAAGTTCAGCGTGGCGCCGGGAGAAGTCGTGTTGTTGCCGACAGGTTCAGCCTGCCACTGAAAGTGATTCAGCGTATACGTGTTCGTCCCGCTGTTAAAGGCGGACGATTCCAAATTGATTGGGTTGGAATTGTAGCCTTTGGTTTTGCTGGCGAAATTCTGCGTCGCCATCTCGAACAGTCCGCGCACGAGTTCCTGGCCGTTCACGTCGAGCGTGAAGAGTGGTTTGGTGAGATTGATTCCAATCTTGGCACTGGAACCCGAGCCGGTCTGGTAGAGTATAGAATTTCCTAAATCGCCGCTGTTGTCCGTCCAGATCGGAATGTAGTCTTGCGTGCCCGTTCCGCCAACATTGGCTGCAGAACCCAACGCGCTACCGGGTGTCGACTCGCCCGCGGACACGCTTCCCGGAGCCGAAGGCGCGGCCAGGATGAACGCCGACGCCGGCAGGCCACCGAGGGTTTGGGCATCGGCGGCTTTGAGAGCATAAGGCACGCTGAGCAAGAGTACGCGCGGTAATTCTTCCCCTCCATTGATGCGCACACCCAGCCAGCGTGCCTCACCCGATGCGAACAGATCCAAGGGAAGGCCCTGGGATCGGCTCGTCCCCAACTGAACCGTGTAATTTCCTTTGCCATCGATCTGGACGTTCTGTGTCTCAAGCCAAAGCGGCGCGCCCTCGAATTGGTCCTTGTAAATCGCGAATGTGAGCCCGGCCAACCCTGCCATGGGCTTGCCTTGTGAATCCAAGGCGCGGCCGGAGAAGTTCACCAGTTGCGGCACCACGGTATTCGGTGATGGTGCTGCTGTTTGCTGTGCCTGGGAAGCGCAGCAAAGCCCTAAGACGATGGCGAAGTAAACGAATAGACATTTGGTTGACCTCATGACAGCCTCCTTATAGGACTTGAATTCTTGAAACCGAGCCTTAACTCCGGACAGCTAACGCAATCGCGCCAGGGTGATGACGTCAGTGGTGCTATCTAGCGCGATCTCCGGCCCGCGTGGGACAGTGGTTAGAACGTGAACCGCTTCATCGCCCGATATCCAAATCTGATCGAGGTAATGACGACCCCGAGAGCGGCGGAAAACGATTTTGGAGTCCGAGCTTTGTGGATCAGAAGGTTGCGCATTCACGGAAGTAACGATGGCTCGATAGATCCGCTGGTCTGGGTTACGTACGACTATGATTCCGACGGTATCGCCTTTGCTCGGCTTGCCTAGAAGCCGCTCGAAGACGTAGTTACCAGCAGGCAGGGTGTTATGGCCCGTGACAAAATCGAAAGGAACATTTACCTGGAAGCTGGCAGTTTGTGCCTGAGCATATCCGCCCAGGAACAGCAAAGTGACTAGCAGGGCGTGCATAACTGCTGGAAGTCGTCCCATGTTTTTCCTCCTGTGACGCTGAATGGCGCCGATGAGCGCACACTTTCGCAGCAATCACGCTCTCCGTCAACAAAACCGACGGTGAACCCTTCCTTAACAGGCAAGTGGCTATTCTGCCTAAATTTGCAGGGTTTCCTTAATTGCGAAAATGGGTGATATACTCGTGCGCATTCGGGCCGTGCTCCCTCATGCCAGCAGTTCTCAAACCTCGTCGTTATCGTTTCGGCATTTTTGAAGCCGACGTCTCAAAGGGTGAATTGCTGCGGCAAGGGGAGCGCATCCGCTTGCAGGAACAACCCTTCCGGCTGTTGATTCTGCTTTTGGAGCGAGCTGGGGAGGTCGTTAGCCGCGAAGACCTGCGAACTTGGCTGTGGCCGGAGAATACTTTTGTCGAATTCGACAACGGCGTAAATGTGGCCATCCGGAAGTTGAGGGATGGCCTCGGCGACAATCCCGAGACTCCACGCTATATCGAAACCATTCCTCGCCGTGGCTATCGCTTCCGCGCCCCGGTTACTGTCACCGAGGAGCCGCCGCACCCCGCCCCCGTCCAAGCGGTTGAGATCGATCCCTTGCCCAGTCCTGCAGCACCGACCGTCGAAGCCTCATTGCAAGAACCGGCCCAGAAGCTTAAAGCATGGTATGCGTTAGCTATCCTCGCCACACTGACGATCGCCACGTTTGCCGGTGCGCGTTTCTATCTGCATTATCGAGCCTCTGTACTTAGCGCCAAGGACACCGTCGTGGTGGCGGATTTTGAGAATACCACTGGCGATCCAGTTTTTGACGACTCGCTGAAGCAAGCCGTCGAAGTCGGTTTGGGACAGTCCCCGTTCCTGAACGTGATGTCGGAGCGGAAGACTGGCGCGATTCTTATGCAAATGGGCAGAACGCCTGATGATCGAATGACGGGGCGCGTCGCGATCGAGGTCTGCCAGCGAGCCAGCAGCAAAGCAGAAGTGCAGGGCTCGATTCTTAGCCTGGGAAGCAGCTACCTGATTGGTTTGGCTGCGATACGTTGCGACAACGGCGATCCAGTTGCTCAAGAACAAGTGCAGGTCAGGAGCAAAGAAGACGTCGTCGCTGCCCTGGGGAAAGCAACTACTCAGTTGCGAGCGAAACTGGGGGAATCGCTGCCTTCCATTCACGACAATGACGTACCGCTGGAATTGGCAACCACATCTTCTCTCGAGGCCCTGAAAACCTACAACCATGCGCTTACGACTTGGGACCGCAAAGGCGATGTGCCCTCCGTGCCCTTGTTTGTGAGGGCGATTGAATTAGATGCGAATTTCGCCACAGCCTATGGGGGCTTGGCTACCGTCTATCACAACCTGAACGAAGATGAGTTGGCTCAGCAGACGATTTCAAAGGCCTATGAATTGCGCAACCGGTTGCCTTTATCGGAAAGGCTTTCGCTCGAGGGCCGCTACCATCTTTACGTGACCGGCGACCTCTACAAAGCGGCGGATGTGTACGAATTGCGAATCCGAAATCACGAGAATTTGCCGGGTTCGCTGACTAATCTCGGCAATATCGAAATCCAGTTGGGAAACTACGACGAAGCTGCCGAAGATTTTGGCGAAGTAGTTCGACTTGACCCGACCCGTGCCGCTGCGTATTTCAATGTGGCTACCGTCCTGATGGTGCTGGGTCGAGGCGATCAAGCCGACGCCTGGCTGGCCAAAGCTGAGGAACGGAAGATTCGTACAGACGGGGTGCTCCTCGTCGAATATCTCAGCGCTTTTCTTAAGAATGACAAGGCCGCTATGGATCGTTATCTTTTGCAGACGACCGATGTTGCGGGTGCGCAGTCGTTGTTAGTAACTGCCCAGGCAAATACAGAGGCCTACTACGGACACGTACGTCGGGCGCACGACCTCTCGGTTGCGGCGGCTGACATCATGGAACACGCCGGAGATAAAGGGTCAGCGGCGAGTTGTCTGGCTGAGGCCGGTCTTCGCGAGGCGGATGAAGGAGCGCCTAAACTGGCGAGGGATTCGATCAATGCCGCCCTCCGATTAGGGCATAGTGAAAACGTGTTGGCGCTTGCCGCCGTCGTGATGGCCAGAGTCGGGGATGCAAGCCGCGCGCGTGCGATTAGCCAGGAGCTGGATCATGACCACCCGCAAGATACCATGATCCAACGCTACTGGCTCCCAACAATTCGTGCGGTAATCGATCTACAGTCGGGAAGGCCGTCCGACGCAGTTGCTCTCCTCAGTGGGTTCGGATCGCTTGATTACGCTTATCCCCATGTTCCTTCCGTGCCGAGCCTTTATCCAGTTTACGTTCGAGGGCAAGCTTTTCTAGCGCAAGGCGATGCCGACCGAGCGGCCGCGGAATTCCAAAAGATTATCGACCACCGGACCACAATATTTAATTTTCCCATTGCGAGCCTGGCTCAATTGCAGCGGGCGCGTGCTTTCGCTCGGTCCACCGATCATGTTCAAGAAGCACACAATGCCTATCAGCAGTTCCTCGACCGTTGGAAGGATGCCGACCTAGGCACTCCGTTGATTGATCAAGCCAAGCGTGAGGATCGGAACCTGCATTTAAGCGGCCCAGAATTCGCGACCTTGAAACCCGTCAAATAGCAGTTGCTGCGATCTGGGGCATTTTGCATGTAATGTCCCCATCCTCGCCTTTGGATTATGAAAGTATGAAAGACGAGGACAGGGAGTTTCTGGGGGAAGAAGTTGAGTTTCGTTACGGGGCTATCGAGTAGACGATTCCGTCATTCGACCTGCCACCGAACTGCGCCATTCCGTAAAGGTTTCCATCGCCACCCAGCAGAAGGTTTCCTGACGGATCCTGGCCATCGTTGACCCCACCGGTGAAGTTGTGCACGACGCTTTCCGTCCAGGTGGATCCTGACTTCGTCAGCTTATAAACCGTACCGCTGTTCTGGGTCGAACCGCCTTGTTCTGTGGTGCCAAATAGCGTTCCAGCACCATCCATGGTCAGTCCAGCATAAGGGTAGTTGCCGTCACCACTGTTGCTTGGTCCGAAACTGTAAAGAATCTTTTCCGAGTAGGAGTTCGACCCTTTGGAGTACACCAGCTCCCATACCGTGCCCGTACCGTTGGTGCCGCCAAATGAGGTTGTGCCATAGATGTCGTAGGACTTGTCGCCGATCAGTCCGATGTAATACAAGCCACTGCCGTCCCCATTTTGCCCGGTGAAGCTATAGAGCAGGTTTTCGGTCCACGAGCCGTTTTGTAGAGTGAGCCGATAGATGCAACCCGCGCCGGAAGCTCCTCCGATTGAGATTGCACCATACAGATTCCCCTGAGGATCAGCGACGACAGGATCATAGGGAAACTCTCCGTCACCCGACGCGCCAAAACTATGCAGCACCTTTTCCGTGATTCCACCCGACGTCCTGGAGATCTGGAATACGGTTCCGGCGGAATAAGTTCCGCCGTAAGTCGTCGTCCCGTACAGCGTTCGATCCTTGCCGATAATGACGCCTCCCGAAGGAGTCTGTCCGTCCGTGATTCCACTTGCACTGAAGCTGTAAAGAATTCTTTCTAACCAACCGCCGCCCGCCTTGGGTGACAGCATAAAAACCGTGCCTGTATTATTAGCGCCGCCTCCCTGCGTGGCACCATAGAGATTGCCGGCCGCATCCCGCGCCAGGGTACCGTACGGCGTCGAGCCGTCGCCGCTTCCTTCAGCCTTGAAATCGTATAAGACGGTTTCGTTATAACCGCCAGTGCCGTTGGGAGAAAGCTCAAAAACTGTGCCCGTCGTGTTGCTACCTCCGCCGCCGGTCACACCATATAGATTTCCTTTGCTGTCGGAAATGAGCACATTGCTCCAGGGAAACGCGCCGTCACCATTGCTATCGCTGAAATTCCATAGCACCGTTTCGTCGCTTGCCCATCCCGTTGCCACCAGCCCCAGTATCAATGCCAATAGTGCCAAGCCCTTCTGCTTCATTGCTGCATCTCCTTCATGACCCAAAAATATTTAATCACCCGAAAGTGAGGTTTTCGTTTTGGGACGGCCATCCCAACGCTATGCTGCCGCTGTGATGGCCGTCCTGCGGACGCCTGTTCTCGCCTTCAAAGGGTGGGCTCTGAAAGCGAGACAGGAAAGTCGAGACCGGTGCTGCTATCTCGTGCCGATGACGCCGGCGGAGAACGCATCACCGCCGGGTTCACCGCGCTGCTGGTGCACTTGAAAAGTGTTTGCCCAGAACAAGCCGAAATCCGGCGCATTCCAGAACGAATCCTGCCAGGGCTCCGGCGGTCCCCAGCCGTTCAGTCCATACATGGTCTCGCTGTCAGATTCGAGGAAGCCGGTAAACCCTTGGGCGATGCATTGCTGATTATTCAAGTCCGTGCACTGCGGAGTAACGTTCTCCCAGTATGTGCCGGGCTGCAAAATCACGGGTGTGTTCCAGGTGACCTCGATTGTGTACTCAGGAGTACCGTTGAGGCTGCGGCCGGTCGGCGTCATGGTTGCGTTATTGGCGCCGCTGGCCAGGAGCGTCCCGCCGCTGCCGCCGCCGATCGGAATTCCTGTGCGGATCTCCCAAGGGGTTGCGACAGGATCGAGCCCGGTGGGGTAAGCAATAGAGTTGATGAAGAGTCCGGTCACACTCCAAGTTTCTCCGGCAGGAACTGTGAACGGAGAATAAATCTGCGACAGGGTCTGGAAGCCACCAGGATAAATATTTTCGTTCGCGAAGGTGTCGGCGGCAGGACTCGTAATGTCAAAGTCTCCCCCATAGAAGAGACAAGGCTTGCAGTACGACGGGACGGATTGCAGACGGCCAACCGAAAACACGACACCGGTGTTGTTTGGTCCTCCTTCGGTTGCCGTGCCAATGACGACGTTTCTACCGAATAAAAGATTGGACTGGGGTAATGCTCCGTCGCTGCCGCCAGTGAAACTGTAAAGAACCGTTTCCGTCCAGGCTCCGGCCGACGGGGTCAGCTGGAATACGGTGCCGAAGCCTTGTTTTCCACCGTTGAAGGTCGATCCAAACAGATTCCCATTCGGGTCGATAGTTACGCCGGCAGCGGGAAATCCACCATCATTCCCGCCGGTGAAGTTGTAGAGGATCGATTCTGTCCAAGAACCATTCGAGGGACTTAATTCGAAAATCGTGCCGCTTGTATATTTGCCGCCCGACTGGGTCATGCCATAAAGATTGCCAGCCTTATCGAAGATCACTCCGTTGTTCGGGCTGGCGCCATCGGAATTGCCAGTGAAGAAGTGCAACGTCGTTTCCGTCCATGTGCCGTGAGAGCGCGAAAGCTCGAAGACCGAGCCTTCCTGGTTAGGGCCCCCTGACTCCGCGGTTCCGTAAATGTTGCCCGCTTTGTCGAGCACCAGTTGGCTGTAAGGATAGGCGCCGTCGCCGCTTCCTCCCGCGAAGCTATAAAGCACTTCCTCCCTCCACTCGCCGTTCACCTGCTGCAAGCCGAAAACGACCCCGTTTCCGTGGGTGCCACCCTGAGGTGCAGTACCGATGAGAGCGCTCCCGACGAGTGTCAGCGCATTTTGAGGGGCACCCCCATCGTCTCCTCCAGTGAATGCCCAGAGTATGGACTCTTGCCAGGTTCCATCAACGAGCTGCAGTCCGAAAACCGTGCCCGCATTGTCGGGCCCACCAAGACGAGTAGTGCCGTAGATATTCCCCTTCGCATCCATGACAACAGAAGCGGCCGGGGAAGCGCCATCGTTGCCACCGGCAAAGCTGTAAAGAATCGCTTCATTCCAGGCGCCATTCGATTTGCTCAGCTCAAAAACAATCCCCTGGCCGTTTGCGCCTCCGTAGCGGGTGGTGCCATACAAATTGCCGGAACGGTCGGCAATCAATCCGGCGACGGGATAGCTGCCGTCGCCGCCTCCATTGAAACCATGCAGCACCGACTCGTTACCGGCGAAGAGGGTACCTGAACATAAAAGAAGAACTACTGCGATGAGATCCAAACGCGAAAATCGCATACTTCCTCCCTGAGAGTTCAACGCGGTGCGAGAAGTCGAGTCGTTCCTACACGAGAGTACGGTCAGACGCCGCGAATCGAGCGGATTCTAGCAAGCCGATTAGGGCTCGCGATTGCGTAGTTTGTCAAAACTTCGTAAAAGGACGCCACGTTCTGCCAAAAACGTGGCAAAATGTAACTCCTTATGCCAAAAGCGAACCTGGACGTTTTTGATCTGAAGATCCTTGAGGCCCTGCAGTCCAATGGCCGCTTATCGAACGTGGAACTTGCCGACCGGATCGGGTTGTCGCCGTCACCGTGCCTGCGGCGAGTGAAGCGGCTTGAGGCCGACGGGATCATCCAGGGATATGCTGCGAGAATCAACCGCGACCGGATCGGAATGGGAGTAACGGTTTTTGTCTCCGTAGGGCTCGATCGCCATCAGGAAGAAGAGGCAGAGCGGTTCCGCCGTGCGATCGTGCGATTGCCACAGGTATTGTCGTGCTACGCGATTTCAGGGGAGGCGGACTTCCTGTTGGAAATCGTGGTCGCGGATCTGAATCAGTATTCCGAGTTTGTTTTGAAACGGCTGCGCAGAATCCCTGGAGTGAAAGATCTGCACAGCAGTTTCTTGCTGGAAACCTTGAAAGTGCGGACGTCGCTTCCATTGCAGACGCCAGTGCCGCTCAAAGCGGCGAGTTGATTTCAGGCCACCTGCCCTCTTTACGGTTTGAACCCAACGCTCTTCCACAACTCGGCACAGTTATACATCACGCCGTTCGTGATCACGTATTCCACTTTGCGCGTGTTCTGAATCTCTTCCATTGGATTGCCATCCAGAATCACCAGGTCCGCGCGTTTTCCGGTTTCGACCGTCCCCACTTCCTTGTCGAGTTTCATAACGCGCGCGGGAACGATAGTTGCGGCTTGAATGGCTTCCATGGGCGTGAATCCGGCCTTGACGTACAACTCGATTTCTCGATGCAGGCTGTAGCCGGGAACCGTTTGGTCGGTTCCGGCAACGATGGGAATACCGGTCCGATGTAATGCGCCAATGATTTCGAGGTCCCGGTCAAACATTTTGTCGAACATCGCCGAACGCTCCGTGGGCGGTCCGACGTCGGTAAGTTGCTCGGCAAGTTCAGGCGCAACCTTATTTACGCCGGGTTCAAAACTTGCCGGTGGTTTCGCCGTCGTGGCCGTGAGGAACTCGTACAGCGCCACCGTGGGATCAATCACGGTGTGATGATCTTTAAGAAATGCCAGAGCGTTTTTCGCGGTCGTAGAATTGATGTCAAAATCGATGACCGCTTTCATCTGCTCTTGCCGACTAGCCCCAACGGGAAGCGGAGGATGCATAATCGCAGCGATGTATTGGATGTGGTTGATCTGGTCCTGCCCGGCTTCGATCACCTGAAAAGCATTCAGCCCGTCAGGGACATGGCCGGTGACGGTCATTCCTAGGCGATGCGCTTCCTCCGCTACAGCTCTCACTTCTTCTAGTTTGACCGAGCTATAGATTTTCATCTGCTGGAAGCCGGCCTGATGGTAGCGGTCGACCCACAAGCGTGCCTGCTCGGGAGTGTCGACACGTTGTACTCCGATCGAAGATGGTCCCGAACCATCTACGATGCCGGCAGCGAGAATGCGCGGCCCGAGGCCGTGGCCCTGTGCGATGGCGTCGCGGACTGATGTGATGAATTCAAACTCATTGCCGCAATCCCTGACGCTGGTTACGCCTGCGGCGAGGTAAATCGGCCCCCACTCCACTTGCTCAAAGTGGGCGTGCATATCCCACAGCCCGGGAAGAATAGCTTTTCCTTTGGCGTCGATCACCGTGGCAGCGTCAGGAATTTTCACTTTCGAACGTGGTCCAACCGCGACGATGCGGCCTTTGTCAATGACGATGACAGAATCGCTGATGGGTGCGCGGCCTGTCCCGTCAATCAGCGTCGCACCGACGAGGGCCAGGGTTTCTGCGTGACTTCCAGAAATGCCCTTAGAGATTGCCGCCAAGTCAGCCATCTCATCGGTTCCGGCCCGTCCGACAAATTCGCCAAGCGCGCTTTCGTAACCATCGCCGACTGCTTCGAAGTGATCGAATTCGGCGTCGGTAGTAACGACTGCGGCTAGATTGTGATGCTTATCCATCCAGAGCGTCTCGCGGCCCCAAATCAATCCTTTGATGGTGTAGCGGTCGAGTTTCTTGTTTTGCCCGTTGATCGAAATTGTGTCCTGGCCGCGGGCCTCGACTTTTACACTACCGCTGGGCAGCGTGCGCAACTCCGCAGGCGAACCGTGAGTCGACCAATATCGCACTAAGAGCATCTGCATCGTAGCCGGAGCGTATCCCGCAATAGTGAAGAACGCCTCGGGTGGTATCGGCGTCAGCGTCCACTTCTCGCGGGTGCGAAGGCGAATCTTGCCGGGTTCGACTTTGACTTCCTCGTCGATCTCCGATTGCCGTGAGGTTTTGCCTTTGATCTCGAAATGCTCAGGCGTAAGGTCGGAGGCGCCGCGAAAAGACGCCGTGAGCGGGACCTCTGTGCCTCGATCGGTGAACTTAAAGTTCATGGTTACTGCCAGACAGTCACCGTCATTTACAACCTGATAGGTCTCCTCCCCAATTGGCTGCTCCATTTTGTGCAGGCGAAACTTGCCCTGCTCAACGACGGGAGAGGTCGGAGCCTGCAGCCCACGAACGTAAGGAGATGATGCAGATAGAAGAAATTCAGCGACAGCGACAAGGGTCAGCAGAACCGTTCTAGTTTTTTGCACGAGGTCCTCTTTGATGACAATTGAGAATATCCGGCAAACTCACTCCTCGCAAATTAAGGTCGTCAAAATCGTTACATTTCCAATCGATTGCGGTAGATGGAATATTGATGCGTGCCTCCGATCTTGAACAACCACGAACGTCGGACCAGAGCACTCTCCAATAGAGGATTGTGATACAGAACATACACCGGGCGAGGTTGTGATTGCAGAGACTGCTCAAGATGGTTCAGCAGTTGTACCAGGCCTGTCTCCGGGAAGGGATTGAAGAGATAAACCAGCAACGGTTCAAGAGGAAACACCCACTCGCCAGCGTCCTGGCAAAACGTTTCAATGAGGAAACATTGCTGTGAGGCGCTTTTATACTTACCAATATTTTCTTCGGCTGCCCGGTGCAAAGCAGGCAACAGTTCGACGCCAACGACCCGCCGAAAGGGATAGTCCGCAGCCATCAGGAGCACTCGCCCCTTACCAGAACCGACATCTATGAACACGAATTGGCGAAAGTCGATGTTCAGACTTGCCAACATTTCATGAAACAGGCTAGGCTCAGTCGGCTGATATGGCGAATGTAACAGCCCAAGCAAGCGATCCCGCCAGTTGACCGTCGCGGCAGTTGTATCGACTCGATGGTCCCAGTCGAAATCGACGTCACCGAAACGCTGCCGCCGATGAGAAGGCAGAGAATCACGCAAGAATTCGAGGGACAACGCAATTATGCGCCGATTGGCGCCGATCCAGCCATCCCGATCTCGCGCCTCGCGCCACCACTTGAGCACGCTGCGAAGCACCCCGGGATTTGCGCGGTCATTCATGCAAGGCGGCTGTGGGTGGAGCGACAATCTCACCTCATTTTAGGGAACTGGAGAGACCCCACTTGCGTACTCCCGAGAGCAAGCACAGGTGTGCCCGAGGAGTGCCATGCCCGATTCCGACCGTCGTTCGTGGGGCGCGACTGAGTTCGCCAGCCTGATTGCCTCTGTGGTTTTCTCAATGTTTTCAAACGGGCGATTTCCCGTCGCGACCTGCGCTTGGCTCGTCCCGGTTTTCATGCTGCACTTTACCCGCCGTGGCAAAGCCAGTATTCGTCTTCCGCTATCGTATCTGGGACTCAGCTTCGCATTCGGTTACCAATTTTATGGCATGACCCCATTCGCCGGGATTGGCTACGTACTGTTCTCCGCTGCTTTCGGGATCATGTTGCTGCTACCGTACCTCGCAGACCGCTACATACTGGCGCGAAGTCAAGGTCTGGCGCGAAGCTTGGTTTTTCCGGCCGCGCTCGTGGTTTCAGAATATTTGTCTTCCCTCAATCCTTTTGGTAGTTGGGGATCGATTGCGTATTCGCAATACGAGTACCTGCCATTTCTTCAACTCCTGAGCATCGCAGGCTTATACAGCATCACGTTCATGATCGGCTGGTCTGCGGCGGTGGTGAACGCATGGTGGGAGAACGATTTTGACACGCGCAAGGCGGGCCGTGAACTCATCGCGTTTGGCGTGGTCTTTGTGCTCGCCAGCCTCTACGGCGAGGGCCGCCTGACTTTGCGTCCTCCGAATTCGCCGACAATCCGCGTGGCCTCGATCACGCGCCCGGATGAGAGCCAGTTCCCATATCCTCCCAGCGCCGACCTGAACCGCCGAGTGATGATGGGCGAGCCGCTCAGCGATCTTGAGACCGCTCAGTTGGAGCAAAGGACGATCGGAATTACGAATTTCCTGCTGAGCCGCGCTGACATCGAAGCACAAGCTGGTGCCAAGGTCATAACTTTTGGCGAATTCAATTTTCCAGTGCTGGAACAATTCAAGCCTGAGTTGATCGCGGAAGCAGAACAATTGGCGCGGGCGCGCGGCATCTATCTCGCGCTGCCACTGGCAGTCTTCGACATTGGACACAAGCCGCCGCTGGAAGACAAGCTCGTGATGATTGAACCATCCGGCGCGGTCGCTTGGGAATATCTCAAGACGGAAGTACCGCCGGGTTTGGAAGTCGCTATTCTAAAGCCCAGTTCCGGACAGTTGCCGGTAACCTCTACACCCTTCGGTCGCCTGGGCGCGGCGATCGCATTTGATATGGATTTTCCTGCGTTCCTTCTCCAGGCGGGCAGAAAGCATGTCGACGTAATGGTGGTGCCAGAAAATGAATATCCAGAAATCGATCCCATGCACTCCCGGATGGCTTTGTACCGTGCCGTAGAAAATGGCTTCAATCTGCTGCTGCATGCGAGCCAAAGCCTTTCGTTGGCGTGCGATTATCAGGGCAGAGTTTATGGCATTATGGACCACTACCACGCCGGCGATCGCGTGCTGGTAGCGCAATTGCCGAGCCGGGGAGTGACGACTCTTTATTCCCGCGGTGGGTATCTGTTCCCTTGGCTGAGTATCGCCGGATTGGCAACCTTGATGGTCGTTAGTTTGTGCCGCCACTCGCGATCAGCTTGAGCCGGCAGCAGTGACCAAGGTGTGACCTGGTGGTCCTGGACCAACCTCTATTCCCATCGCGTCAATATAATTGGTTGTTGGAGAGAGTTTTGTCTTCCGCAGCCGCCAAACCTCAACCTTTTACTTCTGCGCCGCTTTCGGCAGGCATGTTCTCTTCTCCTGCGAGGCGCACATTCGTGTTGTGCCTTCTGCTCGTAGTGGTGACGCTCGCGGTTTACAACCCGGTCAACCGCAATGCCTTTGTAAACTTCGATGACGATCATTACATTACGCACAATCCCCATGTTCTTGCCGGGATCAGGTGGGATACCGTCAAGTGGGCATTCGATGGTTACCATGAAGCCAACTGGCATCCCCTGACCTGGATCTCGCACGCTTTGGATGCCCAAATGTTCGGAGTAAAACCGCTTGGGCATCATTATGTGAACGTCGTCCTGCACGCGGTCGACGCGATTCTACTCTTCCTTCTGTTACAGTCGGCGACCGGATTTACCTGGCGCAGCCTGATGGTCGCGGCTCTCTTTGCGCTTCACCCGGTCAATGTGGAATCCGTCGCCTGGGCCTCCGAGCGCAAAAACGTGCTCAGCATGATGTTCTTCCTGCTCACGCTGCAGGCCTACGGATGGTACGTGCGGAAACCAGCGGCGGGAAGGTACCTCGCGGTCGCGATTCTGTTCGCGCTGGGTCTGATGAGCAAACCACAGGTGATCACCCTGCCATTCCTCCTTCTGTTGTGGGATTATTGGCCGCTTGGGCGTGTAAATTTCCATGACCCGGGCGCAAAGCCCAAGATCTTAAGGTTGATCCTCGAAAAGGTTCCTTTGTTTGCGCTATCGCTCGCGAGCGCGGTCATCACTATGGAGGCACAGAAAGCTGGTGGCGCAATTCACTCCGCCATCATCTATCCGTTTCGGCTGCGGTGGGAAAACGCCATCGTTTCCTATGCGCGGTACATTGGCAAAGCATTTTGGCCGGTCAAGCTCTCTCCGCTCTATCCGCATCCTCTCGACCTGTTGCATGAATGGCAAGTGATTGTCTCGGCGGTCCTCTTGCTTGCCATAACTATCGCGGTCCTTTCCCAACGTCGACGCGGATACTTGGTCACCGGCTGGTTCTGGTTCCTGGGCTCGCTGGTGCCCATGATTGGGCTAATCCAAGTGGGAGAGCAGGCGATGGCCGACCGCTATGCCTATCTTCCGTTTATCGGGTTGTTCCTGATGACAGTTTGGGGAATTTCGGAATGGGCGCAAGCGCGGCGCATTTTGCCGGACCGACTGGCGGGGCCCGCAATCGTGGTTTTGTTAGCGCTTGGGGCGCTAACGCATCGTCAGATCGGCTATTGGCACGATAGCGAAACCCTATGGACCTATGCGCTACGGATTGCGGACGTGCCGAGTTATAAAGCGCATTTCAATCTGGCTATCACTTATGACGAACAGGGTCGATATCAAGAGGCGATTCAGCAATTCCGGGAAGCCGCCGATCCTCGGTCGGATGATCCGAAAATTCACTTGGGTCTGGGAATCTATGACCAGCGGCACGCCGCCGCCCCACAAGCTATCGAGGAATATCAAATCGCATTAAGAATGGCTGCCGATCCAGAGTTCAAAGCAGACGCATACAGCGACTTAGGAACAGCCTATCGGCAGATTCGCGATTCCGAACATGCGCGACAAAGCTTTGCCGCGGCTTTGCAGTTGGATCCGAACAAGCCGATCGCGTTGATTGGCATGGGCCTGTTAGCGTTAAAAAATGCAGACACGGGGCAAGCGATCACCTACTTCTCTCATGCCATGACGATTCAGCCAACCGCGGTCGGATATCTTCTGCTGGCGCGTACGCAGGAGCAAGCGGGGAATTTAGAGGCCGCGAAGGTGGCGCAAGACCGCGCTCGGCAGCTCACAACCGATTGGAACGAAGCCCAACGCGCAGCGGATCAATTAATGTCGTTCTGAAGCGGTTGACTCACGCGACAGCCGCTTGCGCAGTGGTTCTGCTTGCAGGTTTGCCAGTTCCTTCGGATTCCCGCTTGCCAGCGCCGCCGAACAAACGATTCCTCAATTCCGTCACCACCTGAACGCTCTGCCGGAACTTAGCTTGAGTCACATTTCGTAACATTGCAACCAGGCTGGACTGGCGCACGTCGCCGAGCAGGCGTTCGGCTTTCTCGGTGAGCTTCAGCCAATCGTGCCAGTCCCCAATCACGTCTTGCATGTGCTTCAGTTGCTCGACGATCTCTCGGGTGTGCGGGTCGTCATTTTCAATTTCCGCCACATAACGCGCCCGCTTGCCGATGATGCGGTACTGATGCAGCGTCCTCTCGCTCAGCGAACCGTTTCCGCGCCCTAACTGCGCCAACTTGCTCAGCGTCAGGGACAAGGGTTCCGTATCCTTGGGAATGCGGATTTCGTGGGCCGAGCGCCTCAAGCGCTTGCGAATCTCTTCGGCAGTCTTTGGGTCAAATGCCTTGACGAGTTTCTTTTCCCGGTGCGTACGCTCATCGAGTAGAGCGTTCATGAGCTGCGATTTGTGCCCATTAGCTTGAGGGACTTTCAGATTCCGCAAACATCCGATCTGCACATCGAGATCTCTTACCTTTCCGGCCTTCTTGCGGAGTCGAGCCAACAGCCGCAGCAATTTTTCGTCGTTGCGATGGCGCGTGAGGGCGACTTCGCTCAAAACGGCTTCCACCCGGCGGCTGTAAGTGCGGAATTTGTGGACGCTTTCCGGCGCAGGCTTTTTCGTCAGCTTGGTCAGCTCGCGGCCCAGCTTTTGAAAGCTCAGCCGGCTGCGTTTTGGATCAATCGGCATAGCAACCTTGCGAAATAAGAATTGTAAACAAGTCTGATTAAAAGCCTGCGTTATGTCTTTGGTTTGCGCGTTTACGGCAACCCTCACCCGTCAGGAAGCGGCTATTTTAACACTGCTGTAACACATTTCTGCTAGGGTCAAATCGATGGCCAATCAAGCATTGGGAGCACCCCGCTTGCCTGGACCGCAACCCGCTGCAAAATCAGAGGTTGTTTCAATTTCCACGGCACGGACCGCACCGCTCAGCAAGGCCGGTACCAGCCAAGTTGCCGACCGGTTGTTCTATTTCGCCATGCTTGGTTGTGGGGTGTGCATACTCGGGCTCGTTGCGCTCATCGTTTACGAGTTGATTAGCAAGTCGAGTCTTTCGCTGCACGCATTTGGTTGGAGATTTTTTTTCCGCAGCGAGTGGGACCCGGTCAACGAGCAGTTTGGAGCGTGGCCGTTTGTGTATGGCACGGTCGTTTCCTCGCTTCTGGCTTTGTTGCTCGCGGTTCCGTTGGCAGTTGGTGTCGCGGTGTTCATTACCGAGATGTGCCCGCGTCGCTTGCGCGGACCACTGGCCTTCCTGACTGAACTTCTCGCCGCCATTCCCAGTGTGATCTACGGCCTGTGGGCGATCTTTGTGCTGGTTCCGCTGTTGCGTCAATATGTCGAGCCGCTTCTCATGAAATACCTGGGATGGACTGGCTTGTTCGATGGTCCGGCCTACGGAATTGGGATGCTGGCTGCCGGCGTCATTCTAGCCATCATGGTTGTGCCGATCATCTCGTCGATCACGCGCGAAGTGATGACGGCGGTGCCGCAGCAACAGCGCGAAGCAGTCCTGGCGTTAGGCGCAACCCGTTGGGAAATGATTCGCACCGGGGTTCTGCGAAACGCGCGGGCCGGCATTCTCGGCGGTGTGATTTTGGGATTGGGCCGCGCGCTTGGAGAAACCATGGCTGTCACCATGGTCATCGGCAATCGGCCCGAGATTTCGAAATCCTTGCTTGCACCCGGCTACACCATGGCGAGCGTGATTGCCAACGAATTTAGCGAAGCAACTTCCGACAAGTATCTCAGCGCTTTGGTCGAAGTTGGTCTGGCGTTGTTTCTGGTGACGATCATTGTCAACATTCTTGCCCAGCTCTTGGTGTGGAGCGTGACGCGGGGCATGCCGACGAGGAGCAATGCCTGATCTGAGCAAATCCACGCAGGGATTGCCGCGCATGGGCCTGTGGCGGCGAGCTAAGAATTACGCAGCCACCTTTTTTGCCGGGGCTGCAGTTTTCCTGGTGTTGGTGCCGCTGACCGCAATCTTCGCTTATCTGGTTTACAAAGGAGTCGGAGCGCTCAATTGGGCGTTCCTCACCCAGACGCCTAAGCCCGTTGGTGAAGCCGGCGGCGGAATGGCGAATGCGATTGCCGGCAGCGTTCTGATTCTGGCCATCGCCAGCGTCGTGGGTGTTCCGGTCGGCATCGGCGCCGGAATCTATCTCGCCGAATACGGCCGCAATCGATTCGGGAATTTGGTCCGCTTCACCGCCGATGTTCTGAACGGGGTGCCTTCCATCGTGGTTGGCATCGTTGCTTACTCGATCGTAGTCCTGGGCCAAGGGCATTTTTCAGCGTTGGCGGGCGGAGTCGCGCTGGCAATCATGATGATTCCGACCATCACGCGGGCAACCGAAGAAATGTTGTTGCTGGTTCCGCAAGCGATTCGCGAAGCTGCTTACGGTCTCGGAGTTCCGCGTTGGCGCACCACGCTCTCCATCACACTTCGCACGGCGACTTCAGGGGTTATCACGGGAGTGATGCTGGCGTTCGCGCGCGTGGCTGGCGAAACCGCGCCGCTCTTATTCACCGCGTTCGGAAATCAATACTGGAACTGGAAGATCAACCAGCCGACTGCCGCACTCTCTTTGCAGGTTTATACTTACGCAATTTCTCCGTTCGATGAGTGGCACCGGCAAGCTTGGGCCGGGGCCCTGATTTTGATCATTCTGATCGTGGCTTCGGTCGGTGCCGTGCGGATTGTCGCGGGTCGCGGTATGCTCAAGGGGGCGAGCTAAGCGATGGGTGTTGGCATCAAAGTCGAGCATCTGAATGCCTGGTTTGGCAAGCATCAAGCTCTGCACGATATCAACATGGATATCGCTGCCAACCACGCCACCGCCATCATCGGCCCTTCCGGATGTGGAAAGTCGACGTTCGTGCGTTGCCTGAACCGCATGCATGAAACGATCCCCGAGGCTAGCGCAGATGGCAGGGTTCGTATCGGCGAGCTGGATGCTTATAACGGTACTGCGGCGGTGCAGATTCGACGCCGTATTGGCATGGTGTTTCAGAAGCCGAACCCCTTTCCGACAATGTCGATCTATGACAACGTCGCCGCCGGACTCAAGCTGAACGGATTCCGCAATCGTCAGCACCTCGATGAGATCGTGGAACGGTCCTTGAAGCTTTCTGCGCTCTGGGAAGAGGTGAAAGATACGGTTCGCAAAAAATCCGGCGCAAGCTTGTCGGGTGGACAGCAGCAGCGCCTTTGCATCGCTCGTGCCTTAGCTGTCGAACCGGAAGTGTTGCTCATGGATGAGCCTTGTTCCGCGCTCGACCCCATTTCGACCGGTAAAATTGAGGAGCTTATCTTTCAACTGAAAGAGAACTTCACCATCGTGATCGTAACTCATAATATGCAGCAGGCATCACGGGTTGCCGAATTCACTGGGTTTTTCTTGATGGGCCGGTTGATTGAATTCGACAAAACTGAGAAGATTTTTACTAATCCGTCCGATAAGCGGACTGAAGATTACATTACTGGCAGGTTTGGATAATGCGCACACGCTTCCAGCAAAGTTTGGAGGAACTCCGCAGCAAGCTGCTTCGCATGGGCGGCTTGGCGGAACAGGCCGTGGATCGTGCTTGCCAGGCATATCTCAATCGCGATCTTGCGCGTTGCCACATGGTGCTCGAAGGCGAAACCCAGATCAACGAAGCCGAACGGGAAATCGATGAACTAGCCTTCGATCTGATCGCCATGCAGCAACCGGCGGCCGTGGATCTGCGTTTCATTCTGGCAGTTACGAAAATTAACTCCGACCTTGAGCGCGTGGGCGATCAAGCCGTGAATATCGCCGAACGCGTGATGGACCTGGTCGAGCTCCCTATAGTGGACCTCCCGGTTGATATCGGCCGCATGGCTGCCGCAGTGTCTGCCATGGTGAGCCGTGCGCTTGAATCCTTCATCGAGGGCCAAGCCGAACTGGCACAAGCGGTGCTGGAGATGGATAACGTAGTGGACCGAATGCGCGATGAAGCGTTCATCAGTTTGGTAAAAGTGATGAATGACCGTCCAGCGGTTACGCGTCAGGCCTTGGACGCCCTGCTGGTGAGCCGCAACCTCGAGCGGGTTGCCGATCACGCCACCAACATCGCGGAAGACGTCATCTTCTGGGTACGAGGAGCCGATGTCCGGCACAATGTTTCTACCGACGCTCCTATGCACCAGGCGGCCCCGGACGCGGATTAACTCTATCTCCCTACCCCTCAATCCAGCGATAATCTGACATAGGATTTTCTGGAGGGAATGGTGCGTCGAACCCCGCGGTTCCTTGTCCTAGTGGTTCTCGTCATAGCGATTAGCCTGCTGTTTGCCCAGAACCAAATTCAATTCCGTCACATCCACTTGCCGACTAGTAAAAGCCTAATCGGGCCGATTCCTGGAATAATCGGACGACTAAACGGTTTTACGCCTACAATCGCGGTGAGCCCGGACCGGCGCTATGCCGCGTTCCTCAATGACGGCTATGGGAGCCAGCAAAACAAAGCTCACCAGTCCATCGCTGTTCTCGATCTCGGCAACAATCAGCTAACCGATTTTCCCGATGATCGTTTGGGCGAGGAAGCCCACCAAAGTTATTTCATCGGCCTGGCCTTTAGTTCTGATGGCAGCCATTTGTACGCTTCTATGGGTTCGATCACCGATCCGAGCGGCGAACGTGCAGGAAACACCGGGAATGGCATCGCAGTTTACAAGTTTGAAGAAGGCAAGATAAAAGCGGAGCACTTCCTCGCAATCCCGCCGCAAAAGATTGGCAACGCAAAGAAGGTCGCATTTGCTCTGCGAAAGACTGCTTCTGGGACAGCGATTCCCTATCCCGCGGGGCTGGCAGTGATCGCAGAAAACGGCAAGCCAGACCAGTTGCTGGTCGCCAATAATTATTCCGATAACGCTGTGCTGATCGACTCTGCGAAAGGCCGCATTTTGGCCGCATTTGACCTCAGCACGAACGACATCGTCCCATCTTCGTTTCCGTATACCTGTGTCGCGTCGCATGATGGTGCGCGTGCATGGTGCAGTCTCTGGAACGCCTCGCGCATCACTGAACTGGATTTGAAGAGGGGCACGGTTGTGCGATGGGTTCCACTTTTGCCGCCAAGCGATCCCTTAGAACCGGGATCTCATCCGACTGCCATGCTTCTTAGTCCGGATGAGAAGCTGCTTTACGTCGCCCTCGCCAATGCCGATCGCGTGATCGCCGTACCGACCGAAGGCACCGGCCCGATGTATTCGTTGAACACGAACCTTCCCCATCAAGAGTTTTCAGGGAGCTGCCCGAGTAGTCTCGCAGTCTCTGCCGACGGCAAGCGGTTGTTCACGGCCGATGCGTGCCTCGATGCAGTTGCGGTCTTTGACGTTTCCAAACTCCTAGGAACGCCGGTCTTGACAATGCCGATCCATACCGCAGAAGGGTTCATCCCGACGGACTGGTATCCGACCGCACTGGCGACCGTCGGCGACGATCTTCTCATCGCGACATCGAAGGGGCAGGGAACTGGTCCTAACAATATTCCCAGCAACACCGGTTCGGAGCGCCGCCATCGAGAGAACGCCTATATTCCGACATTGTTATACGGCTCAGTGATCCGAGTCGACATCAATGACACCGAAAAGCAATTGCCGGAACTTACGCAAAAAGCGGCGCAAAACAATTTGCTGAACATGCAGCATGAACAGCTCTCTTTTCCGCAAGACTCGAACCCCATTCGCCACGTTATTTACATCATTAAGGAGAATCGCACTTACGATCAGGTTTTGGGCGATCTGAAGGTTGGCAACGGCGACCCGTCTCTCACTCTGTATGGTGCCGACGTTACCCCGAACGAGCACAAGCTGGCTCTGCAGTTCGGCGTGCTCGACAATTTTTACGATAGCGGCGAGGTTTCCGGCGACGGACACGAATGGTCTACGGCTGCAATCACCACCGATTACAACGAAAACACTTGGCAAATCGCTTATCGAAGCAAGGAGCGTACTTACGATTTTCAAGGTACGGTTGCCGATGAGTTTCCCCTCGACAACAACGAGTCCGATATCGACGCCCCCACCTCCGGCTACCTCTGGGATAACGTTGCAAAGCATGGACTCAGCTATCGTGACTACGGCGAATTCGTGGCCACGATTTGGTGCAAGCCGGAGCGGGTGAAGTCGCCAAAGGAAGGCACGCCTTCGGCATTCTCAGAAAAGTGCCCGCAAGCAGAAATCGAAAGAGGCGAAGCTTTGCCGGCGAATGTCGGTCAACCTCATGGCTCAGCCAGTCCATGGCCGTGGCCCGTGCCCATGATGAAACGAGTGAGGCCCACAAAAGCAGCGCTGCGCGATCACTTCGATCCAAACTTTCCAGAATTCAACACAGAATATCCCGACCAGCTTCGTGCCGACGAATTTCTTAACGAGTTCGATGGATTCGTGCGAGCTAGGCAGGAAAAGAACGGCACAGAGTTGCCGGCATTCGTTCTTCTTTACTTGCCCGACGATCATACGCACGGCACCACTCCCTCAAAACCAAAACCAGCGGCTTCCGTCGCGGACAATGATCTTGCGGTGGGCCGCGTCGTCGAGGCAGTTTCACACAGTCCTTACTGGAATGACACTGCGATTCTGATTCTTGAGGATGATGCGCAAGATGGCGCCGATCACGTTGATGCGCATCGCTCAATCGCCTTCGTGATCAGCAAATATTCGCCCGGTTCGGCCGAGCAGCCATTCATCGAGCATGGCTTCTACACTACCGTGAACCTCATCCATACGATTGAAGCTCTGCTAGGAGTGCCGCCGATGAATCAAAATGACGCCTATGCGCCGATCCTGACGCGGTTGTTTTCGGGGCCCGGCAATCAGCCGCCGTTTACAGCCGATTGGAGCAATCGCGATAACGGTTTCATCTACAAAACGAATCCGCCCAAAGGTTCGGGAGCGGAAGAATCGAAGAAGATGGATTTTTCGCGGCCGGATGCTAATAATCCTGCGGTCCTGAACGCCATCCTCTGGAAGGATCAAAAAGGAGACACACCTGTCCCCGCTCCGAAACACACCGTCTTTCCCCAGCCCTGAGGGCTCTGCCCTGCATTTTGAAAAGCAGACTTTCATGTCCGGCTCTGAAGTGGAAACTTCGAATGATCGCCCTCTACCCAGTCCTATCAGTGGTTTGCGCGGCAACGTTGTCACACCCAGACAGTCTATCCGTCACTGAATCGCGAAGAGAAAAAGAGTAGAAAGTAGCCAGATCGAGTATTGGCGGAGGTAAAGGAATGTAGGGCTATCACCGCCAAGTTGAGGCTACGCCACCGTATCTGGGGCGTTGCCGGAAAGGAGCGTGCTCGTTCACTGTTCGCAGACTGGAGGCAGGATAAAGGCCGCGGTCCCCAGAGTGATTGGCGATCCCGGTATCGCGCTCCAGCCTTAGATTTGCGAATAAGGTTCAGTTCACTGGCCTCAAACTGGCGGACTGACACGAAGCTTCGTACTCGAACAACGTTCAACCTTACGCTGGCGCCAACTTTTCGTGGCGACCAACGTCTTAGCGACCCCGGCAGCGCAATACTGGCGGGGTCGTTCTTTTTAGGAAGTCTAATCTCTTTCAGCAACGCTCAAGAAGTGGAGCGGGAGACGGGGATCGAACCCGCGACCAACGGCTTGGGAAGCCGTGACTCTACCACTGAGTTACTCCCGCTCAAATGGATACGGCAATTCTACCCGACCGGCGGGCCCGATTGCCAAGCGTGTGAAACCTAAGAAGAATATTTTGGCGGGCTAGGCAGCTCGCACGCCCGTCCAGCCAATTCGGACTGCGCTTCCTCTCGCGTCGCATGATCCGAGGTCAGGCCGCACCTGGCGCAGAACCATTCTTTGGTGTGCGGATTCCAGCGTAAGTCTTCATGCGTATAAGTTGCCGACAAAGCATCGGGAGAAGTTCCTTTCTCTGCGGTCACTTCTACGTTATACGGTCCGTGAGGCCTCCGGCCTAGATGCCCCAGGCATGGTTACCGTGCCATTACGTTCGGAAGTTGACTATTGCTTCCAGTACGCCGTCGAGGCATTTGAGCGTTTAAGAGACGAACGCTCGAAGTCGATCATCGGTGCACCAGGTTCGATACGACACTCTTCATATACACCTGACAAATTCCTCCACAGAACTTTACACTGGTTTGACGATTCTTTACCGCTTCCAGCGGTTGTGCATGTTGCAATAATTTATTCGGCAATTTCATGATTTCTGTGGCCAAAAATCTGGCGCTTTGGGTGCGGCTGATCATGCTTGCGATCGCTTTTACAGCGAGTCCATGCCTCGCGGTTGTGCAGTCGCAACCGGTATCTTCTCAAGTGAAGCCGATTGGAACGGTGAAAGCCATCTCCGGCAATGACGTTACTCTGGGAACCGACTCCGGCCAGACCCTTACAGTCACCATTCAAGATTCCACGCGCATTCTGCGAACGCAGCCTGGACAAAAAACTCTGCAAGGAGCCACCCAGATCACGTTGAAAGATTTAAAGGTCGGTGATCGCATGGTAGTGGCCCATGGAAACATGTCGGCGGATGGCAAGTCGATGGAGGCCACGGTTGTCTTTATCATGGCCGGGATCGATGTGGCTGCGAAGCAGGAACAGGAAAGGGAAGACTGGAGCAAGCGCGGCACGGGCGGACTGGTCAAGTCTGTGGATGCTGCGGCTGGCACAATCACCATTGCGGTTTCCAGCGCCGGAGCGACGAAATCTACTCTGATTCACGTCTCGAAAGAGACGGCCATTCGCCGCTATGCTCCCGACTCAGTGAAGTTCGATGACGCTAAGCCGGGTACGTTGGATCAGATTCAGCCCGGCGATCAACTTCGGGCGCGTGGAACAAAAAATTCCGATGGCACCGAGATGACCGCGGATGAAATTGTCTCGGGGAAGTTCCGCAATGTAGCGGGCAAAGTCGTAGCCACCGATGCCGGCGCAAATTTGGTAACGGTACAAGATTTATTGAGCAAGAGCCAGGTCACCCTCAAGGTTTCCCCGGATTCGCAGCTTCGCAATCTGCCGGACATGGTGGCGCAGCGGATTGCGATTCGCTTGAAAGGCGGAACGCAGCAGGGCGCTAACGGCGCCGGTGCTGAGCATCGAGAGTCCGCCAGCGGCCAGAGTTCGACTAATGCGGCTGCCCGAAGGCCGGGAGGCACGCCGGATTTTCAGCAGATTCTAGAAAGGATGCCGGCTGTAACCCTCGCTGATCTGCAAAAAGGAACTGTGATTATGGCGGTGGCAACCGAAGGTTCGGCTACAACCGCGCCAACCGCGATCACGCTGCTCACCGGCGTCGAGCCGATCCTGACTGCATCACCGGACAGCAAGGGCGCGGCCATGATGCTTTCTCCATGGAACCTGGGTGGTGGCGGAGCCGAAGCTGCAGGTGGCAACCCGTGAGTTTTTTCGCAGCGCGCTTTCGCCATGGGACGGGTTGGACGGATAAACTGATTCCGTTTCTTGTCCTCCTACTCTTCTCATTTGTTTGTTCGCCCCTGTCGTTAGCGCAGACCCCCGGTGGCCTCCACGGTAAGGTCAGCGATCCCTCCGGTGCGGTGATTCCCGGCGCTCTGGTCACTGCCGTCGGACCGAGCGGAACCAAAGCAACCGCCACAACTAATCAGCAGGGAACGTATGACATCACCGGACTGGCCTCGGGCAGCTATACCGTAATCACAGATGCGAAGGGGTTTGCCGAGTCGAACGAACAAAATGTCGCTGTGACTGCTGGACAGTCGCTAAAATTCGACATCGCGCTTGATATCGCGGTCGAACAGGAGAAAGTCGAAGTTCAGAGCTCGCCTACAACCATCAGCGTAAATCCCTCCGAAAATGCCAGCGCCATCGTGCTGCAGGGGAAAGATCTGGAAGCTTTGTCGGACGACCCGGACGAATTGCAACAGGAACTCCAGGCGCTGGCCGGACCGGCGGCCGGCCCCAACGGGGGTCAAATCTACATCGATGGTTTTACCGGCGGCCAGCTTCCGCCGAAGTCCTCCATTCGCGAGATTCGCATCAACCAAAATCCATTCTCGGCCGAATACGACAAGCTAGGCTATGGTCGCATCGAGATTTTTACTAAGCCGGGCACGGACCAATATCACGGGCAGGCATACATTGATGGCAATGATTCGGCCTTCAATTCGACCAATCCGTTCACGCCCGACATTCCTCCATACCATTCAGAGCTCTATAACGCCAGCGTCGGCGGGCCTTTGAGCAAAAAAGCATCGTTCTTTTTCAACGTCGAAGGCAGAAATATCAACGATTCGAACCTGGTGAACGCGACGGTGCTGAACTCGGCATTTGAGCCCACGCAACAGATCGAGGCGGTCGCCAATCCGCGTTCACGATTGAACTTGAGCCCGCGTGTCGACTTCCAGTTGAGTCCGAACAATACTCTAACGGCTCGCTATCAGTTCTACCGTGACAGCGAAACAAGTGAAGGCGTCGGGCAGTTCTCGTTGCCATCGCAAGCCTACAACTCTATCGATGACGAGCACACTCTGCAGATCAGCGATACTCAAATCATCAATACCAATGTGGTGAACGAGACTCGCTTCCAGTTCGTACGCGACCATAACACCCAGACGCTGCAGGATCCCTTCTCGCCAACCACCATGGTGCTGGGAGCATTTACCGGCGGCGGCAACTCTTCGGGCACGCCCATCGATACGGAAAACCGCTACGAACTGCAAAACTATACGTCGATCGTGCACGGCACTCACTTCATCAAGGTTGGCGGAAGATTGCGCGCGACCAACGATCAAAGCAGCTCGAATAGCGGGTTCAATGGCATATTCACCTTCTCGTCGTTGACGGCATATCGCAATCTGCAGCTCAATGGTGGTAAGTGCCCGCCTGGGAGCAGCAGTGCAACCTGCGGTCCGAGCCAGTTCTCAATCACCACGGGGCAGCCATTTCTCTCCGTCACAGTGGCGGACGCCGGCCTTTATGCGGAAGACGATTGGCGGGTCCGTCCTAACCTCACTTTCAGCTATGGATTGCGTTTTGAAACTCAGAACGCGATTCACGATCACGCCGACTGGGCGCCGCGGCTTTCGGTCGCATGGGGACTTGGGAAGGGTAAGGGGCCAACTCCCAAAACCGTGTTGCGTGCTGGTTTCGGAATTTTCTACGATCGGTTTGCCTACAACCTGGTCGAGCAGTCGGAGCGGCTGAATGGGATCACGCAAAAGACGACTATCGTTACCAATCCCGATTTTTACCCCACCATTCCGACCGGACCGATTTCGGGATCCACGGTTTCGCCAACGATCTATCAGCTCGGGCCCGGCCTTCGCGCACCGATGACGCTGCAATCCGCGGTCAGCATCGAGAGGCAGATCACCAAGCGCGCCACCGGATCGGTTACCTATGTGAACTCGAGCGGGCAGCACCAGCTTTTTCTGCGGAACGCGAATGCGCCGCTGCCTGGGACATTCAATCCTTCTGTGCCAGGGAGCGGCGTGCGGCCCTTCGGTGGCACGGAGAACATTTATCAGTACGACTCGGAGGGGGTTTTTCGGCAGAATCAGTTAATCGCGAACTTCCGCGTAAGTGCCGGAACCCGCGTCTCGCTGTTTGGTGTCTACACGCTAAACTACGCCAACAGCGACTTGGGAGCCGGAGCAGGCTCAGGCGGAGGAGCGGGCTTCGCGACCGGGGGCGCGACCGCGACTCCCAATTTCGTAACCAATCAATACGACCCCATGGCGGACTACGGTCGCGCGACATTCGACACTCGAGACCGTTCATTCCTGGGCGGAACGATTGCGCTACCGTACAACTTCCGCCTTAGCCCGTTCATGATTGTAAGTTCAGGCGCGCCGTACGACATCGTTCTCGGGCAGGATTTGAATGGCGATTCCATTTTTAATGATCGTCCTGGGTTCGTATCGAACGCGAAGTGTTCTACCGTAACACCGCAGCCCACGAACCACGCGATTTTGTGCACTCCGCTAGGGACATTTAACAGCCTGCCGACCGCGGGAGAGTCCATCGTTCCAGTCAACTCCGGCACCGGGCCCACGTTGTTTACGTTGAACTTCCGACTGCAAAAAACCTTTGGGTTTGGCCCGGAGACGAAGGGTCCAACGGGTCAGCAAGGCGGCGGTGGTCCCCACGGCGGTGGCCGCGGCGGCTCTCCGGGCGGCGGATTGGGTCCTGGTGGACTCACTGGCGGCGGAGGCGGCCATGGCGGTGGTTTCTTTAGCGCCGGCAACACCAATCGACGTTACAACCTGACGTTCGGTGTCTCGGCGCGAAATGCGCTCAATCGCGTGAACTTTGCAGCGCCGGTTGGAACCCTTAGTTCCCCCCAATTCGCCCAATCGATTGCCTTGGCTGGTGGGCCCTATTCTTCCGAGGGGGCGGTTCGCCGGATTGATTTGCAGATGATATTCTCGTTTTAGCAAGTTACTGCCTAACAAACCAACGACCAGGATCTGGAAAAAGGAAAGCTGTGGTTAAATTCAGAGTTTGCCTGTTTTTTCTTGCCCTGCTCTCTGTCCTGAGCGTTCCCGGGTGTTCCTCGAACGGTACCATCCAGATCACGTTATCTCCGACGACTCCGCCGGTGATCAATGCCGGGCAGAGCCAGGCAATTACCGCCTCTCTCACCAATGATGTCCACAGTCAAGGCGTAACTTGGAGCCTAACCGGGCCTGGTAGCTTGATCGATCAAACTTCCACTTCTGTGACATTTATTGCCCCGGTGGATATTTCCATCGAAACCACTTCAACGGTAACGGCAACCTCGGTGGCGAGTACGACCGTCACAGCCACGTTGAATATCACGGTAAATCCCGTTCTTGGGATTTCGACGTCATCACTGCCAGTCGGAACGGTAAATGTCCCGTACGTTGGCGTGATCGGCGCAGTCGGGGCTACCGGTACTTTCACCTGGAACTTAATCAGCGGCAATCTTCCTCCCGGCCTTTCCTTATCGTCAAGTTCGACGAGTTCGGTGACGATTCTGGGAACACCCAATACGGTCGGAACCTCGAAGTTCACAATTCAGGTGGTGGATTCTGCCGGTTCATCCGTCAGCCGCACCTTCAGCATTACCATTAATCCTCCGCCGCCTTTGGCGGTAACAACTGCCTCTTTGCCGCAGGGAACGGTGGGGATTACGTATCCCAGCACGCAGCTGCAAACCAACCAAAGCGGAAGTTTTAGCTGGACGCAAACCGGTGGTACCTTGCCTCCCGGTCTTTCTTTGAGCACTGCAGGAGTGATTTCGGGCACGCCCACAACTGTCGGCACGTTCACTTTTACGGTCCAAGTCACGAATGCGTCCGGGCAGACCGCGAATGCGAACTTAACGATTGTGATCAATCCCAGTTCGGCGGGAAATTCCGAACTGAACGGAACCTATGCGTTCCTGGTAAGCGGTTTTACTGGAACCAATAACTCGGTGACTGCCGGCAGCTTTACCGCGGATGGGAATGGCAACATCACTGCCGGTTTGCTAGATTCGAATTCGAACGGCGGCGGCGCTGCGCAAGTGGGTCAAATTTTCACCGGAAAGTACGTCATCGGCTCCAATGGCCAAGGCACTGTCACTCTGGACGTCACCGGGGGCGGAACGTCGACGTTCGCGGCTGCGGTCAGCCCCAGTGGGAATGGCGGCAACATTATCCAGTACGGTACGACCACAGGATCTGGCGTGCTGCTAAAGCAGAGTGGGTTGACTAATTTCTCGGTCGGAAGTATCGACGGCAATTACGCCTTCGGTTTCCTGGGAGCAAACGGAACAGCGCCGGTACAAAGCCGGTATGGCTTCGCCGGAATATTCGCTGCAGATGGCACGGGACAATTTGCCTCGGGCACGCTGGATTCCGATGATTCAGTGAACGGCACAACCTCCAATGTTAGTTTCACAGGAATTTATTCCGTTTCCAATGCGGCCAATGGGCGCGGGACGATTACATTAACCGTCGGCACGGCGGTGACGAATTACAGTTTCTACGCCGTCTCACCCACGCAGTTGTTGGTGATGGAAACTGACAGCATTGCAGGAAGCAATCTGCTGGTCAGTGGCTCGGCTCTGCAACAATCGGGTCCCTTCACCGATTCCTCGCTGAGCGGCACAAGTGTGCTGGAAACGACAGCGTTGAGCGGGGCATCGACGGTTGGGCAAGTGGGATTATTCATGCCGAACGGCGGAGGGGGATCCTCATTTACGAGCGAGGTGAACACCGGGGGAAACGTAAGCCCGACAAACAGCAGTGGTGGGGTGTATAGCGTAGGCTCGAATGGACGGGTCACATTTCAAGCCGGCTCAGGCATCGCGAGCCCCGACCCCGTGCTTTATCTCGTGAGCACAAACGAGGCCTTCATCGTAGGCACTGACTCCGACGTCACTTTCGGCTTCATGGAATCACAGTCTGGCACAACATTATCCACGCCTTATGTCGGCGGCTCGATCGCCCCTGTTCAATCCGGTGCAAAAGACCAGGTTGACTATGTGACTAACTCGAGCGGAAGTCTGATCTTCGCCACCGACATCACGAACGGCACCGGTCTAAGCCAAGGTCAGTCTTCCAGCGGCACCTGCAATCCCGATAGTACCGGACAGTGCACGCTCACCGGTACGCCATCGACCGGATATCTCTTTGTGGCTTCGCCGACCGACTTCTACCTGCTATATGCAAACCCGCAGGCGACGATTGAGCACTTCCAGCAGTAATACTAAGATCATTCGCCCATCACTTTGACAATCACCCGCTTATCCCGCTGGCCATCGAATTCGGCATAAAAAATTCTCTGCCAACGCCCGAGGTCCAGCGCTCCCGCCGTGATCGGCACGATCACCTCATGATGAATCAGCAGCGCTTTGAGATGTGAATCCCCGTTATCCTCGCCGGTCTGATGATGCAGGTAATCCGGATTGAACGGCGCCAACTTCTCCAGCCACTGGTCGATATCTTCGATGAGGCCGGACTCATTGTCATTCACGTATACTCCGGCGGTAATGTGCATGGCCGAAACCAGCACCATGCCCTCTTTGACTCCGCTTTTCTTCACGAATTCCTCGATTTGCGGCGTGATATGCACATAAGCACGGTGAGTTTTGGTATGAAACTTCAGATATTCGGTCAGAACGTTCATTCGTGAACTCCGCTGTTGGTCTCTGTCCGGATTCTATCGAAATTCCCACACACGAACGGGCATGTGACCAACGTTATCTCGTCTTATGACGTGGATCACGGAAGAATCAAGCTTCACCCCTGACAATTGCGTTCGGAGGTATTTTGCCGCTGTGCTCAGACTGGATTACTTGTCGTGTTTGTTGACTGTGATTTCAACCATTTTGGTGGGAAAACGGTGCTGGGAAGGCTGGATTCTGGCGGGTGTCAACTCCGTCATCATGTGCGTGATTGGAGTTAAGACCGCGCAGGTAGGTTTTATCCCTGCCAATCTTTTCTGCATGGTTCTGTATGGGGTAAATCTCCGCGCCTGGCGAAAAGCGGAGACTAGGTAAGGCTGTCGGCGGGCTACCGCAGGCTCTCTTCCACTTCCGATAGCCAATCCGGACGCTTCAGCACTTCGCGCGGCTTCGGGCCATCCGCGGCGCCCACAATGCCATCGCGCTCCATCAGATCGATCAGATGGGCAGCGCGTCCGTAGCCGATCCGCAGACGGCGTTGCAACAGGGAAGTGGATGCTTTGCCGAACTCGACCACCAATCGCACCGCATCCTCGAACAGCGGATCGTGCTCGGCTTCCTCGTCATCTCCATCGCCAGCTGCGCCATCCGCTCGTTCTTCTTTTGGGGCCTCGAGGAACTTCTGTTCATATTCGGCGCTGCCCTGGCTACGCCAGAACTCGACTACTGCGGCAATTTCTTTCTCAGTGACAAACGGTGCATGCAGGCGATGAACGCGAGCCGAACCGGAGGGCAAGTACAGCAAATCGCCGCGTCCCAGCAGCGCTTCCGCCCCATTCGCATCAAGAATGGTGCGAGAGTCGACTTTGGTTGCGACGCGGAACGACATGCGAGCAGGAAAATTGGCTTTGATCAATCCCGTGATGACGTCCACCGACGGCCGCTGCGTCGCGAGAACAAGATGAATTCCGACTGCGCGCGCCATCTGCGCCAGCCGCGTGATCGACTCTTCAACGTTGCCGGAATCGAGCATCATCAGGTCGGCCAACTCGTCAATAATGATGACAATATAAGGCAGTGGCCGCTCGTCGGGATTGTCTCCGAACAAGCTGGGAGTATCGTTGCCATCGAACACCTTGTTATATTGATCGATGTTGCGTACGCCTTTTTCGGCAAGCAGTTTCAATCGCCGTTCCATTTCGCGCACCGCGTTGCGCAAGGCGTTCGCCGCCAGCTTCGGCTCGGTAATGATCGGCGTATACAGGTGCGGAACGCCGTCGTAATTCCCTAATTCCAGGCGTTTCGGATCCACCAGAATCAGCCGCACTTGGTCCGGCGTCGCCTTGTACAAGATCGACATGATCATGGCGTTGATCGCCACGCTCTTGCCCGTTCCAGTCGATCCTGCAATCAGCAAATGAGGCATGGCGTTGAGGTCTGCGGTCACGATGCGTCCGTTGATGTCCTTGCCGCACGCCAGCGTCAGCTTTGATTTCGATCCGATGAACTCGTTGGACTCGATGTTCTCGCGCAGCCAGATGATCTCGCGCTCTCGGTTCGGCACCTGAATACCCACGGTCGATTTTCCCGCCATGCGTTCAACTAGAATGCTCTCCGCTTTCAATGCGAGGCATAGATCGTCAGTCAAGCCGGTGATCCGACTGTACTTTATCCCGGCTTCGGGCTTGAACTCGAAGGTTGTGACCACCGGACCAGGATTAATCTGTGTGACTTGTCCCGTCACATCGAATTCGGCATATTTCTCCGTCAGAACCTGGGCCAGAATCTTCAATTCATCAGCATCTACGGCTTGTTGCTCATCCGGACGATGGAGCAGGGAACTGGGCGGCAACTTGAAGCCACCGGCAATATGGGGCAACGTTGTTTTCGCCTTCTGCGTTTTGTCGGCACGTTCGTTGACAGCCGGAGCCACGATTTCTGGTTCTCTCGGCTTCGCTGGAGCCGGAATTTCGTCTTCTTCTTCGGCCAGCGTTCGCTCAATGCCCGTCCGAACTGGCTCCGGCGGCGCAGCAGGTTGCGCAACGGGCCGCGCGGGAACCATTTGGGTGGTGATCACAGGCTTAGGCGCAGAGCGACGCTTCTCGAGATCTTTCTGCATCCGCTTCTTGGCTCGCTGATCCCGCCAATCCCGCCAGCGGTCCCGCAAAGCCAGCGCAAAAGCAAAGCGAGTCGGGCCCCAGACTTCCAGCGACGAGAATGAAAAAGCCGTGCACAGGTACAGCGCTGCGGCGATCACCGTGAAGCAGACAATATTTGCGCCCGCCGGATTGAAGTAATGAATCAGGAAATCGCCGACGATGCGGCCCAACAGGCCTTCCAGAGGGATCGCTCCTACCCAGCGCAGGTGTCCCGGAAGCAAAGCTAAGAGGGCAGAGAAGAAGACCAGCAGACAGATCGCGCCTAAGAATTTTGCCAGTGGAGAAGCAATCTTTCGCGAACGAAACCAGCGAACTCCCAGAACAAACGAGAACACCGGCAGCAAAAATGCGCTGATGCCCAAGGTTTGCAGGAACAGATCGGAGAAGAACGCGCCGACGACCCCGATCCAGTTGCGTGCAGCGCGCGAGCCTGTCAGCACTGAAGCGCTGTTCAGCGATGGATCCAGCGGCGAATAAGAAGCCAGCGCGAGGAAAAGGAGAATCGCGGAGACGCACAACAAGAAACCGATCAGCTCATTCAAGCGCCGGTTCGCCGTTGGCGTAAAAACCTGGGAGATGTACTTCATAGGCGCATTTCGCACCGTGCAGGTTAAACCCCTGCAGGCGCCGAGCTACGCCAGAGCCTTTCAATTATGACAAGAACCATTCCGTTAGACAACGGATGCGTACCCAGATTGACAAACACAACCTATGCCAGTGCGTGGTTGGCGAGCACAAGCACCAGTACGCCAACGATGATGCGGTAGACGGCAAAAGGCACAAATCCGTGCTTGCGCACCCATGCCAGAAACCACGCAACGGAGGCGTACGCGACAATGAACGACACTACGAAGCCGATGCCGAGAACGATCCAGCCGTGCGCGTCGATCTGCGACACGCCAATGGGATTTGCATTCTTTCCGACCAGCGATTTCAACAGGTCGTAGCACGTGGCCACGATCATCGTCGGAATCGAGAGGAAGAATGAGAATTCTAGGGCCGATGCCCGCGACATACCGGCAATCTGTCCGCCCGCAATGGTCGACATAGAGCGGGAAGTACCCGGAAAAACCGCCGAGAAAATCTGGCAAAATCCGATCCACACGGCTTGTCCCAGGCTCATGTCTTCCATCTTCCAGGTATGAATTCTGCCGGTAGGATGTTCAGGGCCAGCCGCTTCGGCACGGGAGTTGATCGCATCTACGATCCACATGATGATGCCGCCGATCAGCAGGGAATCGCCCATAATGAAGAGGCTTTCCAGATGTTTGCCGATCACTTTGGTCAGCAAGAATGCCGGAATCGCCGTCACCACGAAAGCTACCAGCGTGAGTCCTAAAGGATGGGTTAGGGCGGTGCGATCGCCGCGTTCTCCATGGGGAAAAGTCGAAAGAAACTTGGCAATTCGATGGCGAAAATATACTGGCAGGCAAAGGATGGCGCCCAGCTGAATAACGATGGTGTACATCTTCCAGTAGCCGTCGCCCAGGTCGATGTGTAACAAGTATTCCGAAATGCGCAAATGCGCGGTGGAACTCACCGGCAAGAATTCGGTCAGGCCCTCAACAATGCCCAGAACAACTGAAAGCAGATAGACGTTCAAGTTTCCTCCCAAACGCGAAGTGTAAGTATCTCAGAAAATCCGAGGGCAGAAATACACAGACGGAGTTAATTCTGGCGGCGTTGAATGTACGATAGTGATTCCTCGGCGGCAGTGCGGAGCTCATTCGGAGGCTGTTCGGTGATGACGCGCTCGAGCGCCCGCTCAGCACGGAGGGAGGTGGCATTTCGGAGCGCAAGTGCAGCATTCTCGCGCTGCATTGTCGGAGCGGAATCATCTTCAAGCAGAGAAATGGTATCTGGCTCGCCAGCTTGGTCGTGATGTCGCAGAAGCTCCATCGCAATCTGCGCATGCAAATCTTTGTCGTCGGATGTTGGCAGCCGTTTCAGTTCCTCTAGCCCTTGATACTCGCCGAGAATCTCAAGCAAGTAATCGAGATACCACGCTGGCTCGGATGTTCCCGGCAGGACGGCTTCAAATTCGGCCGCCAGCGCCCGGCGAATAGAAACGGCAGATCCATCCAGCTGATATGCCGGGGCTGTTGCGGCCAGTGGGATACAGGTTGCATACACGGGAACTGTCACGTTCCATGTTTGGGCATCATTCGTCCGTCGCAAGAACAACAAATTTCGGCCTTCCGTTACAAACCCCGGCGGAGGGCCAGCATAGATGAAGTTCTTTGCACCATCCTGCTGAGCGAGTACGTCGTATCCGATCACGCGAAGCGGATTCGCCGGAGGTTTGCCCTTAAAGCACGCCTCGACGGTCACCCAACTGATTAATTGATCTCGATCTTGATCGCCAATTCGCTTCACGATCTCGGTGCGTTTGGGTCTCGTTGCCGCCCCCGTGCAAACCAAATCGGAATAGTCCCAGCGCTGCTGTATGTCCGACAATTCTGCAAATGGGGGCGTCGCTTTCGGGGGCGCTTGAGAAGGAACGAGTGGTCGAGGAATCTCGCGGGCGCTGGGAGACCCGGCTTGCTGGGCCCAGATTGACAATGTTTCCAGGCATGCAATCGCCGCCAAGAGACTCACAACTGCCAATTTGAACTTTACAGCCTGCATACCGTCTTAGACACCGCGTGAATCATGGGCGGTCAATCCTGCTGATTTCCGTAAGTGGGCATGCCCTGCTGGATCATATAAAGCAGAAGTTGTGCTCGAGGTGCCCAGTCGCCCTGTGGAAACTGATTTACGACCCGCTGTGCTAGCGCAATCGCTTTGGCTCTGGATTCGGCCGATTTCTTAGTGTTGTCGTCCGTTTTGTAAATCTCAATCAAGGCCGCCTGACGCCAGGCAGCATCATACATTGCTTCAGCCGCAGCGGGCGACTGTGGATGTTCGCTGGCATACTTTTCATACATGTCAGCTTCCTTCTCTGGGCACTTCGCAGAACCTTGCCAATCGCCGCAAACCTTGTTTTCAATCAAATGAAAAGCCGCTAGGTCGGCCCATTTTGTACCGGGAAATTTCTTCATTACTTGCTTCATCAAATCCTCATTTATGCTTGGCCGCAGGTAGGCCTCTTTCTCATGGGAGGAGGGAAGAGTGCTTACGTCCTCTTTGTCCAGTTGCCAGCGAATGTCGGCAGAGCGGTAGAGTGCTTCTCCGGCCAGCGAGGAATTCGGAAAAAGGTCGTACACGCGATAATAAAGCCGCATGGCATCTTGCGCGGCGCCACGCCTGCCATGGCGCTGGCTCGCTTGGTCTTCCGAATCGACCGCCTCGCCAAACAAGACCTTGTCTCCATCCGGAGTTGAGGCTTGAATTACGCCCTTGTTGGGTATCCAGCCGGTAACAGCCTTGTCTTCGCTGAGCAGGGCTTCCACTTGTACCCAATCGCTGTTGGTAGCCAGGATGACGACCTCATGGCCGCGCTTGACTTCCCCTAATCTGGCGGAGTTCAAGTCAGGCGAGATATAGATGCTGGCCACGCGGATCATTCCGCCGTGTTGGTTCTGCGCAAAAGAAGTTTCAAGACTTGCGAAAAACAGCAGAAGAAGCAGGGCTCGAGACTTCATGATCTTCGGCATGCCATTAGTGTAAAGCCGCGGGAGCGGCCTCTTGCTGAATCTGTTGCAACACCTGCAAGTCGATATTGCCACCGCTGATCACTGCCACATTCAGTGTCGTCCTCGGCAACTGCTCGCGGTGAAACAGGAACGCAGCCACGGCGACCGCACCGCTTGGCTCCGCAGCCGTCTTCGGATCGGCCACCAACCGCCGCAATGTCTGTCTGATTTCGTACTCGCTGACGGTCACAATATCGTCTACGTAGCGACGAATGTGCTCGAAGGTAATCTCCCCCAAACTTTGCGTGCGCAGGCCGTCAGCGCTGGTTTGTGAAACCTGTTCGGCCTCTAGTTGTATGATGCGTCCGGCGCGAAAACTGGCTTGCGCATCGGCGGCTAATTCCGGTTCGACGCCGATCACATTTACAGACGGCTTGCTCAGCTTGATCGCCGCAGAAATCCCGCTCAGCATCCCTCCCCCGCCAACGGGGACAAGCACAGTTTCGACCTCTGGTAGATCCTCCAGTATTTCGAGCCCCATCGTTCCTTGCCCCGCAATGATCTTCTCGTCGTTGAAGGGTGGAACGATGACGTAGCCATACTTTTTGGCCAATTCCTCGGCTTTCTGTTGGCGTTCTTCGCTTCCCGGCCCCACCAGAACAATTTCTGCTCCAAGAGCCTGCGTGGCTTCCCGCTTCCTCATAGGAGCATTATTCGGCATGACAACTACGGCTTTGGTGCCGAGCGCACTCGCGGCATATGCCACGCCCTGACCATGGTTCCCACTGGAATACGTGATGACGCCGCGAGTTCGTTCCTCCGGCGTGAGCTGGGCAATTTTGTTGTAGGCGCCACGCAGTTTAAAGGCGCCGATTGGCTGCAGGTTTTCAGGTTTGAGATAAAGTTTCCGCGAATCTTCGTGTGTGCCGTTCAGGTGGATGTGGGATTCCATAAGCCGTGTGCGCACGGCAATGCCCTGCAAACGGTCCTGGGCTTCGCGTATGTCGGAAAGAGTAACCATAGCAGTTTACTTCGTCTTTATACCCACAGAAGTGGCGAACCATCAGAAAGCCCTCTAGTATGCTCGGTGGTTCAAATCTCCAGGATCACCGGCATAATCAAGGGCCTCTTCTGCGTTTGCTTCGAAATATAGCGCTTCAAATCTGCGCGAATCTTTTCTTTGATCACGCCGTAGTCGCCTTTTTCTTCTTCGCTGGAAACTTCAAGCGTTTGCATGACCAGCCGGCGCGCACCATCGATAAAGCCGTTCTCGCCCGGCTCAAAGCCGCGAGTCACGATTTCCGGCGGCGTTTCGACCCGGCCCGAAAGTTTATTGATCGCGATGATGGGCAACACAATGCCGTCTTCACTCAGATGGCGGCGATCTTTGATCACCAAATCCTCGACCACGTCGGTCCGCGATCCAGAATCGATGCACACGCGCCCGACATTAACCTTTCCAACTTTGCGAGCGCCCAATTCATCAAATTCGAGAATGTCTCCACTCTCAATGAGCATTACGCAACCCACAGAGCCGTGCATGGAAGAAGCCAATTCGGCATGGAGCTTCAACTGCCGGTATTCACCGTGAATAGGAATGAAATACTTCGGCTTGACCAGGTTGATCATCAGCTTCAATTCTTCCTGGCTGGCATGTCCGCTGACGTGTATCGGCGGCGAAGAGCCGTCCTCATAGATCACATGTGCCTGCCGGCGGAATAGGTGATCAATCATCCTGTAAATGGCCTTCTCATTGCCCGGAATAATGCGCGACGACAGCACGACGGTATCGCCCTTTTCAATCTTCGCGTGCTTGTGGTTGTCGACGGCAGCCCGCGACATCGCCGACATCGGCTCACCCTGCGTACCGCTAATCAGAACGCAAACTTTTTCCGGCGGAAAATTTTTCATTTCCCCTGGATGAATCAGCAGGCCATCGGGAATCTCGATATACCCCAGGTCCTCTGCGATCTCGGATGAGCTCACCATCGACCGCCCGATGAATACGACCTTCCGACCGTGCTCCCAGGCAAGGTCGACGGCCAACTTGATGCGGTGAATGGATGACGAGAAACAAGAGATGAACAAACGCCGCTCGGTCCGCGCAAAAACCTCATCGAATTTCCGCCGCACCGCCCGTTCGCTCGGCGTGTAGCCTCGGCGTTCGACATTGGTCGAATCCTGGAACAGCGCCAGTACGCCATTTTTCCCATACTCTGCAAAGGTGTGCAGGTCGAAGAGCTTGTTGTCGGTCGGCGTGGGATCGACTTTAAAGTCACCGGTGTGCAGAATTACCCCCAGGGGTGTATGAATCGCGAGTGCCACGCAATCCACCAGACTGTGCGTAACCTGAATGGGGTGAATCGTAAACGGTCCAATCTTCAAGCGCTCTCCCGCTCGGATCTCGCGCAGATCGGCGTTTTCGAGTAGGCCGTGCTCATCAAGTTTGTCTTCGACGTAGGCCAGCGTAAATTCCGTCCCCCAAACCGGCACGTTGAGCTCGGACAAAATCCAAGGCAAAGCTCCAATGTGGTCTTCATGGCCGTGAGTGAGAACGATCCCGCGCACGTACTGGCGGTTCTCCAGCAGGTAAGAAATATCCGGAACAACGATGTCTACACCAAGCAGTTCGGCTTCAGGGAACATCAGGCCGGCATCGATCACGATAATGTCATCGCCGTAGCGCAGGGCCATGCAGTTCATTCCGAACTCGCCTAGTCCGCCCAGCGGGACAACGTGCAGCTTTCCAGTTGGCATCGAAGTTTGAATTGATGCTAGCACAGGCGCGGGTTTTCGGGCTTTTCACCAAGGCTTTACCCAAGGTAAGCTGAAAGCAGATGGCGGGCGAAATCAGAAAAGGCTGGCTCCGTCGAAGGTTCGAAGATGCGCTGCGGCGTGGCTTCCAGCACGCGTACCAGACGGTCAAGGTCGACCCTTCGAAGTTCCTTGTGCAGCTTCGCATGGCGTACGGTGTTCCCATTACCAGTTTCCAAGGCTTGTACTCCGTCGATGTAACTTTGCTGGACGATTTGGCCGACCATGTCATCAACGGAGGCATGCGGATGGCTGCGGCTGAGGGAGCAGGATTCGGGTTGGGCGGAATGCTGACCATGCTTCCGGATTTGAGCATTTTGGCCGGAATCACGCTGCGCACCATTCAAAAGCTCAGCTTGGTTTACGGCTTCGAGTACAACACCGATGAAGAGACAGCCGAGCTTTGGATCGCCGCTGCAAGCGCCGCCGGCGTTGACATCAGCCGTGAATTGTTAGAAAAGCAGGTAATCAACCGATTTGTGCCAAAGGTTGTAGAGCGCATCGCAGTCCAAGCCAGCCGGGAAGCGGTCGAGAAGTGGTCAGGCCGCCTGATCCCGATTGCCAGCTCTGTGATAGGCGCCGGGCTGAACTATTATTTTGTCCGCGCTTGGGGCGAGCGGGCCCAAGCCCATTTCCGCCGACGCCACCTCGAGCTGCGCAAGCAGATGAATGCCCGGCCCCACCAATTGTCAATCGTTCCCAGCGCGGCTAAGCTGCCTTCTTAGCGAACCCAGTTCATCGCAGCCAATCTTCCAGTTCGATTCCGCTCTCGGTTTTGTCGTCACGATACTTTACAATCACCGGCGTGTACAGCGACAAGTTCCACTCTGCGGCTTGGCCTTTTTTCACCGCTCGGGAACCCGGAACAACCACGGCATTTTCGGGGATCTCCAGCGGCGTCTCGCCACTGGCCCGGTAGATCTTGCTATTTACTAGATCGTAAACGGGCGTAGATCGCGTCAAAATCGTTCCTGCACCTAAAACCGCACCTAACCGCACCAGGGTGCCTTCGTAGACCCCGCAATTGCCACCGACGAGAACGTCGTCTTCAATGATGACAGGCGCACCATTAATGGGTTCGAGCACTCCGCCAATTTGCGCTGCCGCACTCAAGTGAACGCGCTTGCCAATCTGCGCGCACGATCCTACCAGCGCGTGAGAATCTACCATTGTGCCTTCATCCACGAAAGCGCCAACATTGATGAACATAGGTGGCATGCAAATTACGCCGGGCGCGACATAGGAGCCCAGACGAACCGACGACCCTCCCGGCACTACGCGCACACGGTCTTGGACAGTGAAGCGCCGCGCGGGAAATGTGTCTTTGTCAACGAATGAAAGGCTTGCGCTGTCGCCCATCTGGCTTAACTCGCCGATCCGAAACCCCAGTAGAATGCCTTGTTTCACCCAGGCATTTACCTGCCAGCGACCACCGGCTTTTTCGGCGGCACGGATTTTGCCAAGCGTCAGTTGCTCGCGGAATTGGAGAAAGATTTCTCGCGCTTCGGGCTTGTGCTCCACCTCGCCCAGAGAGGCCAACCGTTCAATGGAAGACTTAAGGGATTGCATGAGAGGGAAAGTATAAAGGAAAGGCAGAAGCGGGAAATTGAGAATGAAACGTGAGATGGCAGAAGTAACCACTGCTCACTTTTGACTTCTCACTTCTTCCTTTTCACTTCTGGCTTTAAACGCACTTGCACTCGCTGCGAATCAATACACCCGTCATCTGATGGGAAGCCGTACGAGCCTCCGATAGCGAACCAAAAGGTCCATGCCAGCGCGCATGATTCGCGTCATGGCCGCTGGGTCGGCCCTTGCCGTGGTTGCACTGCCCGCAAGTGGAGCGATGCACCACAACTTTATGCGGTCCGGCCAGCCAATTCTCGTAGATAAAAAAAGTGACAGAATCGGAGGTAGCGCCTGCGGGCTTTGCAATCACCCCCGCCTCGCTAGCAATCCGCTGTAACTTCGAACGAGTGTCGCGGCGCATTGGCAACAGCGGCAGCCGGTAAACTTCTTCAATTTTGCCCATCATCGCCAGTACGGCCTTGACTGGCAGCGGATTGGATTCGATGAAGTTTGCCTGCATCAGAGCAAGGTATTTGCGATGGATGCGGCGCGCCGTGACCCAATCATTGTTGAGTGCTGCCCGCGTCATTTCGGCCATTTCGTGCGGAATCTCGTTCGAGGCGACGGAAACAATTCCCACACCACCCAGTGCGATAACCGGCAGGGTAATCGCGTCGTCTCCTGAAAAGACCAGGAAATGTTCCGGCACAGCATTACACACCTCGGCGATCTGGCTCATGTTTCCGCTCGCCTCTTTTACGCCGGCAATGTTCGGGACTTCCGCGAGCCTCGCCAAGGTTGCTGGTTCGAGATTCGCACTCGTCCGTCCAGGAACGTTGTATAGAATGACCGGCTTGTCCACCGCCTCCGCAATCGCGCGAAAATGGCGATATTGGCCTTCCTGCGTCGGCTTGTTGTAGTACGGCGATGCACTAAGGATCGCGTCTACGCCTGGGCGGGCTGCAATTTCTTTGGCTTTATTGACGGCATCCTGAGTGGAGTTTGACGTCGCGCCAGCCACGATCGGCACTCGACCAGCCACTACCTCAACCGTGACATCAATGACATAAAGCCACTCGTCGTGAGACAGAGTGGGAGTCTCGCCGGTAGTGCCGCAGGGAACGAGGAAATCGATTCCAGACTCGACCTGCCATGCCACCAGGTTGCGCAGAGCCGGTTCATCGATGGATCCGTCCCCAAGGAATGGAGTTACGAGCGCTGTACCGCAGCCATGCAATTGCATGAAACTAAGCATAACGCGAACGAGCGAGAGAGCAAAATAGGGCGCCCTCGCCCGGAGATTTGGGAGGCAGCCAGGTGCACTCTGCGAATTACTGGCCGTCCCGTTTTATTTCAGTCCCTTCACATATGCCGCGACCGCCTTGGCATCATCGGCAGAAAGACCATTCACGGGCTTCTTATGGGGTGGTTTCTTAGCGTCGTCGCCCTTCGTAAGCACGCTTACAATCTGGTCCTCACTCAGGATTGTGCCCTTCAGTGCCGGACCGACCTTGCCTTGGCCTTCGGCTCCATGACAGGCTGCGCATTTGGTCTTGTAAACTGCTCCGCCATCTTGCGCGAAAGTCAATTGCAAGAACAGGAAACACGTGCACATCATGACAGCAATCAACGCGAACTTGATTTTCATAGGCTCAGAACTCCTATCGTTCGATAGATTTTAAAAACCCCGGATGCGAGACATTTTATAACCGAAGTCAACTAGGCCGATGACAGAAGTTGGGCTTTCCGGAAAATATAGATGTTACGACCCAAAAAAGGGAGGATACGGTTGGTTACAACTCCCGCCACACATCCTTAAAGTCAAAGAATCCGTTTTTGCCAACCAGCCACTCGGCGGCGCGGACTGCGCCTTCAGCAAAACCCCGACGCGACTTGGCATCATGGCAAACGTAAATGGTGTCCGCAGGAGAGTCGAACACCAGTTCGTGCATGCCCACGACGTCACCTTCGCGAAATGAGGTAATTTCTAGATCGGTGCCCGAAGTGTCTCGCACAAGGTGCTGTAGGGTGATTGCCGTGCCAGAGGGAGCGTCTTTTTTTTGGGCGTGGTGACGCTCAAAAATTTGCCCGGAGTAGTGATGCTGGAGTGCCTTGGCCGCGGTGCGAGCAACCTCAAAGAACAAATTCACGCCGATCGAGAAGTTCGAACCGTAGAGAAATCCAGTTCCGCGCTGCTCGACCAGCGCCTGAATGCGAGGCAGTTCCTGGTGCCAGCCGGTCGTGCCGACCACCATGTTCTTTCCGCAGTTGACGCAGGCCTCGATATTCTTCAGCACAGTATGCGGCGTGGTGAAATCGACGACAACGTCGACTGCAGCAAGGCGACTTGAGGTTAGTGCACTTCCGTTGGGGTTGTCGGTGGAGCACAGCACCTCAACCCGATGTTCTCGGTGTCGTGCCACTTCCGCTACCTGCGATCCCGTCTTGCCCCGGCCGAGAAGAAGAATGTTCATGAATCACTCTCATTTCCTAAGCAAAAACGCTGGGATCCAACTCCGAGAAGAAAACTTTGTGCAGGCGCTGGATCACTTGCGGAACATCGTCCTCCTCGATCACAAACGTCAGATTGATCTCGGATGCGCCCTGCGAAATCATGCGGATCTTCACATCTCGCAGCTCACCGAAGACGCGGGCTGCAATTCCGGGAATTTCGCGCAAATTCTCTCCCACCAAGCAGACAATTGCCTTGCGGCCTTCGTACTTCACGTCGGCCAGTTTCGCCAGGTCTGCAGCCAGCGCCGGAATCGACTCGTTGGAATCGACGGTTAACGACACGCTGACTTCCGAGGTTGAAACCACATCGACTGGCACGCGGTGGCGATCGAATGCTTCAAAGATCGCCCGCAGAAAGCCGTGCGCTAGCAACATCCGCGGAGCAGCTACATCGATAATCGTGATTCGCTTTTTCGCCGCGATCGCTTTGAAGAAGTTGTTGCAATGCGGCGTCCGCGCGGCAATCCGTGTGCCTTCGCAATCCGGATTACGCGAATTCAGCACGTAAACCGGAATGTTCTTCTGCACCGCGGGCAGAACCGTCGCTGGATGCAGAACCTTCGCGCCAAAATACGCCAATTCTGCCGCTTCTGCAAAACTGATGACTTTGATTCGATGAGCGTCTGGGCAAAGATTGGGGTCGGTGGTCATCATGCCGTCTACGTCGGTCCAGATTTCGATCTTATTGGCATTCAACCCAGCGCCAACGATCGCAGCAGAGTAATCCGAGCCACCGCGGCCAATGGTCGTCGTGACCCCGCCTTTGGTTGCTCCAATAAAGCCGCCCATAACCGGCACTCTACCGGCATCGATCAGCGGCTTCATCATCGAGCGCAGCCGCTCTTCCGTTTCTTCCATCAGCGGAGCCGCACGAGTGTGAGTGGTGTCTGTAACAATGCATTGCCGGGAGTCCACCAGCGTTGCGTTCAGGCCATGCACCGAGAATGCCGCGGCACAAATCTTGCTGGAAAGCATCTCGCCATAGGCTGCCACATGGTCAGTCGTTCGCGGGGTCAGTTCACCGACCGCCGCAATGCCACGCAGCAGTTCGTCCAGGGCCTCAAAGTCGGCTTCTAGTCCGCCGTGGAACTCTGTAAAAACTCCAGTGCCAAGCAGTTCACCGGCGGTGTTGTAGTGACGTTCACGCAGCGCGCGAGAAAGGTCCAGAGCGGTTTTGCGGTCCCCGGCTCCGGCCGCCTTCGCCATAGCCAAAAGCTGGTCGGTGACCTTAGCCATGGCGCTGACGACGACTGCGGGTTTATCCGCCAGGCGGCTCTTGACTATTTTTGCTGCGCGTTCAATCGCGGACGAATCCTGTACCGAGGTTCCGCCAAACTTCATAACGATCATGGCGCCACACACCTCGCGGGTGTCGAGCATGGAGACACTACTCGCCTCAGCGATCTTTCGATTGCCCAACGATCGCTCAATCCAAATATCCCTTCACTTTGAGAAGTTCAGCGTTTAAGAGAGCAGCGCCAGCTGCGCCGCGAATGGTGTTGTGAGAAAGGACGGTAAATTTCCAATCGAGCACGCTGCAAGGGCGCAAGCGGCCAACGGTCGCCGTCATGCCCTCACCGGCATCAACGTCAAACCGAGGTTGGGGCCGATCGGCAGCCGTCGCATATTGGATAGGTTGCTTAGGTGCGCTGGGCAACTTCAATTCCTGCGGTACGCTGCGATACGCACTCCATGCCCCGATGATTTCGTCCTGCCCAACCTTCTTCTCCAGCTTTATCGAGACGGATTCTGTGTGCCCGTCTTCGACAGCGACGCGGTTGCAATGCGCGCTCATGCCAAACGCAGCCGGAATAATCTTTGAGCTGTTCAGCGTACCTAGCAGCTTCAGCGTTTCCTCCTCCATCTTTTCTTCTTCTTTGGAGATATAGGGAATCACGTTGCCGAGAATATCCAGCGATGCCACGCCGGGATAGCCCGCTCCGCTGACCGCCTGCATGGTGACAGCCATCACGGTCTCGATCCCAAATTGTTGTTGTAATGGCGCGAGTGCCATGACCAGGCCGATCGCCGAACAGTTAGGATTCGTGACCACGAAGCCGCGCGACTCACGGTGCCATTTCTGGCATTCCAGCAACTTGATGTGGTCCGAATTGACTTCGGGGATTACCAGCGGAACGTCGCTCTGCATGCGCAGCGCGCTGGAGTTGGAAACCACCGCGCATCCAGCTTCAGCGAAGCGCGGTTCGAGTTCCGCGGCGATGGTAGAGTCCAACGCGGCAAAAATTACTTTGGGCGCGCCTTCTGGTTTTGCCGGCGAGACGCGCAATTCCGCAATTTGTCCTGGCAGCGGAGTCTTCATTCGCCAGCGGGCAGCCTCAGAATACAGTTTGCCTTCAGAACGGTCAGAAGCCGCCAGCCAAGCTACATCGAACCACGGATGGTGTTCCAGCATTTGGACGAAACGCTGCCCCACAATGCCGGTTGCGCCGAGAATCCCTACGGGTATTTTGCTTTGCATGCCTGTGTTGAATTTTACAATAGTCGACTTTCCACAATCGAAAAATGGCCACCCGCAACTGAAGAGTGTTGCCCGAAGTGCCGATCTTTGACGGTGAGGTACATATGCCGGAATTACGTCAGAATTTCTTAACGAAAGAATGGGTCATTATTGCAACCGAGCGCGCGAAACGCCCGAAAGAGCTCGCGAGGCAAGTTGCGCCGAAGGCTGTGGCGCACCACGTGCCGACTTGCCCCTTCTGTCCCGGCAACGAAGATAAAACTCCGCCGGAGATCCTGCGAGTTCCGTCGGAAAACGCCGGGTGGCAGGTGCGCGTCATTCCCAACAAATTTGCTGCGCTCGCGCGCGATGCCCAGGCTTCCCGCACCATTCACCGCTCTCGCCACAGCATCGGAGGGTTTGGCGTGCACGACGTCATTGTTGAAACGCCTGACCACGCGCAAGTCATCGCGCTGATGGACGAAGCCCACGTCGCCAACATGCTGCGAATTTACAAGTCGCGCTACGACGCCTTGAGCCTCGACAGCCGCATCGCCCACGTCACCATCTTCAAGAACCACGGAATTGATGCGGGAACCAGTCTTGAGCATCCCCATTCGCAATTAGTCGCCACGCCAGTAATCTCCAGCCAGGTGCGCGGCCGATTCCAAGTCGCGCTGCAGCATCACGATGACTACGGCGAGTGCATGTTCTGCCAGATGATTGAGGAGGAAATTGCCGAAGAAGATCGCGTCGTGCTCATGACCGAGCACTTCATCGCGCTCGAGCCTTTCGCTTCGCCGACTCCGTTCGCTACTCACATCTATCCGCGCCGCCACATGGCCAGCTTCGGAGACATCAGTGCGGTTGAAATTACCGACCTTGCTCGCACCTTGAAGAAAATGTTGGGCAAGCTCTACCACGGCCTGGGCGATCCCGACTTTAATTACACTCTGCGCTGCGCTCCCGCAGAACTCTCAGGTGTGAAATATTTCCATTGGTACGTGAGCATCATTCCTCGCCTCACGCGTGTGGCGGGATTCGAGCTTGGTTCCGGGATGTTCATCAACACCGTCCCACCGGAGTCGGCGGCGGAATTTCTTCGGAACGTGAAGCTGGAAGCGGCAGCGGGGCAGGGAGCTTAGATCGCCAAGCGCCACTTTTCTCGCTTGCTGTATGAGAAGCGGGCACTATCGTCTCGAATGAATAACTGGACCAGACGAGAAATGAGAAATGACTCCATAGGAAATTAAACCGATCACAACGATCACTCCTATACTTCTTAATGTGCTCCGCACTTCCCGCAGCGGATACCTCCACCATATCCACACGATCGTCGTCGCATAAGCAACCCATACCAGTACAAGCAGGGAATTGAACCAGATCTGTGGGTGTTCAGTGACCAGCAACACAAGTAAGGGCACGAATGCGGCAGCCGCAAACATGGAAGCGACGTAGACAAAAGAGAATAGCCAATCTGGGACTTGGTCATTCATCGGCAGACTAGTCCTTCAGCTGCGGGACGAAAAGTTATCGCAAATTTTAGGAAAAGAATAGGAGCCTTTTGGCCCTTTTCCTAATCTATTCGGCAAGTTGTTTCAGACCACAAGAATGGAGAACAATGGCATGGCTTCGCTCAACGTGATCCAATCCAGCTTTGTCGAATACTTCGAGGTAAGGGTTCGGACAAGCGTTCACGAACTGCTCGAGCCGTTGTCGACTGAGCAGATATGGCAGCGCCCGTTTCCCTACGGAAACAGCATTGGCAACCTCATTCGGCACCTAACTGGAAACCTGAACTATTACCTTGGAGCGCAGATCGCCGGTACCGGCTACATCCGCAACCGAGACCAGGAGTTCACCGATCACGGCAAGCCCAAGGATCAACTGTTGCGGGAATTCGACGAGGCCATTGCCACAGCCGTCCGCACGGTTTCGGCCCAATCCGACCGCGACTGGTCTGCCCCCTACGAATCTGAGCGCCGTGACGGTTCGACCCGCTTTGCGCAGATCCTGGCCTGTGCCGGACACGCCTACCACCACGTTGGCCAGATCGTCTATTTGCAAAAGGAACTGTTACGTGAGCACTAGAGCGTGCGGATCCCACCTGCCCGTGACATCATCCGGGCGCGCTGAAACGCTGCTAAACGCAGGCCTCGCTACACTGGCCGAGATGCCGGCCCTCAGTGCTGCTCTGCCCTCCGCAGTCGCGGCAAACTCAATCACCAGATTCCCGATCTACCTACGCAAATATCTCTCCCGGCAAAGCGGTTAGGGTCCGCGAGGCCAGCGTGTTTTGAACCATGCGCCTAGATGGAGTTGCCATCGCGGTGTCCGCCTGCAAACGCTCCATCTTTAACTTGAGAGTGCGTTCGATCTGCCGCAATTCCAGTACCTCAGCTCCGGCGGCCAAGGTCGAGGCGCGCCCCTGGAGTCCGGCTCTGCCTGTCCGACCGACTCGATGAATGAAATCTTCCGCTATTTTGGGCACATCGTAATTGATGACGTGGGCCACGTCATCGACATGCAGGCCACGCGAGGCAATATCAGTCGCCACGAGCACCTGATAGCGGCCTTCCTGAAAGCCACTCAACGCTCCGTTACGCTGCGATTGTGAGCGCCCGCCGTGAATCATGGCCGCCGCGAATCCGTCGCGCACAAGCTCCTTCGCCAGCCGTTCGGCTCCGCGCTTGGTCCGTGTGAAGACCAGCGTTTGTCCCTTTTCTTCATAGAGGAGTTGACGAAGGACGTCGCGTTTCTCTCCCGGCCGCACTTCGTAAGCCTTGAGTTCTACGCTCTCGGCGGGCTTGAGCACCGAGCCTAGAGCGACTCGGAGCGGATTGAGCATGCACTCGGTTACCAGGCCGGCGACGGACTGCTCCATGGTCGCTGAGAAACACAGGGTCTGGCGCTGCTTGGGCAAGGCTGCCAGAATGCGGCGAATCGCCGGCAGGAAGCCCATGTCCAACATGCGATCGGCTTCATCGAGCACGAGGATTTTGACACTCTGCAGATCGGCAAATTTACGGTTCATCAGGTCCTGCAAGCGTCCGGGAGTGGCAATCACCAGCTTTGCGCCGGCTCGCAGACTTTGAATCTGCGCCCTTTCCGGAACGCCTCCGATGACGAGCGCCGGCTTGGGCATTTTGTTCGTGCGCAGTTGCTCGTACTGCTCGTGAACCTGCATCGCGAGTTCACGTGTCGGCAGCAATACCAGGGCTACCGTCGAACGTGCCGCTTCCCGCTCGAGCGTCTCGATGAGCGGGATGAGAAACGCCAGCGTCTTTCCTGTGCCAGTCTGAGCTGTACCGATAACATCTCGCCCCTCAAGAGCGGCAGGAAGAGCACGTTCCTGAATGGGGGTTAGGTGGGTGAATTGAGCTTCCGCCAGCTTCTGCTGTAGTGCAGAAGACAGGGGTAGTTGGGAAAATGTGGTCATTCGAATTTGGTTCTTTCTGGAGCGGTGGCTTGGTCACGTGCACCTTAGCGCACATTTCGAAAGCAGCCGTGCCGCTCACATTTTTCTTTGGATATCACGCAATTTGACGGCGGGCAGGAAAGGCGGAGATGAATCTAGTCTGGTAGGACTACCGCGTGACGAGCAAACCGTGGTAAGTAGCGTCAAAGTAAGTATACCAGAACCGTAATGTATGTAAATACGGAGGGTGGCCGGGCCTTTCGCGGTCATCTTTACTCGGGGTGACCCGCCCTTGTCCCTCCTGCCCGGTGCCCGGTGCCCCAGGTGCCGCGAGCCGGGTTTGCGAGCTCACCTGGGGAAAGAAATATCCGCGGTAGTCCTCCCCCTTCACGATCTCTCGCCGTCCATTCCGACTCGATTTCTACCACTCCCTTTTCGCGCAATGCCCGGTGCCCCAGGTGCCGCGAGCCGGCTTTGCGAGCTCACCTGGGGAAAGAAATTTTCGCGGTAGTCCTCCCCCTTCACGATCTCTCGCCGTCCATTCCGACTCAATTTCCACCACTCCCTTTTCGCGCAATGCCCGGTGCCCCAGGTGCCGCGAGCCGGGTTTGCGAGCTCACCTGGGGCAAAGAAATGTCCGCGGTAGTCCTCCCCCTTCACGATCTCTCGCCGTCCATTCCGACTCGATTTCTACCACTCCCATTTCGCGCAATGCGTAGTGCCGAAAACTGCTCCACTTCCAATCGCCAGCTTCCTTCACCAACCGCCGCTTCACAGGATTCTGGTGAATATAACGCAATTTGCTGCCGAATTCGCCCTCATCCCGAACGTTGCGATCGTAGTAACGCTTCTGCCAGAATGACCCTTCGCGTTCTCGGCGCAGACGCTTGCTGAACGATAATTTCAGATCACGCATGGCACCGGCGAGGGTACCGCGATCAGGTTCGCTGACCAACAGGTGGACGTGCTCGGGCATGACGACGTACGCGTAAATGCGCCACGCGCAACGGCGACGAGTGTTGTCCAGACAGTGTAGAAACAATTCGTAAGCTTCAGGGGACTCGAAATAAGGGCGTCGGCGATAACAACTGAAGGTAAGAAAGTGGGATTGCCTTGACTGGTGAAAACGCTTGAGGCTGCGGGGCACCAAACGAAGATAGAATTTCTCACGGCCCTATGGCGGTGACGGTTGAACATAGTTTTGCCCAGGTGAGCTCGCAAAACCGGCTCGCGGCACCTGGGGCACCAGGCACCAGGCAGGGGCGCTAACCCGCAACACAAAAAATCCACGGCCCGTTGTAAAATGCCTACCATTGTGAGATCGAATCAGGGTGGCCCAAGCGTGGGATTACGGTTCGTTGCCATGGACGTGGTGCCATTTCGTGCGCTTCGGGTGGTTTCGAACTCATTTGGTACAAGATTGCTATGCCGAGCGCTTCAAGGATTCTTGGTTGTGATTGGTCTAGCGTTACTCGGATTTGCGCAATCACAAGAAAGTGTGCTGTACAGCTTTCAGGGTGGAACGGATGGAGAGTGGCCAGTGGGCCGCATAGTCCTCGATTCCTCGGGAAATCTGTATGGGGCAACCCAAGCGGGCGGCTCGCTTGAGTGCTGGAGCGGTTCGTGTGGGGTGGTCTATCAACTCACACCCCCGGGTCAACCGGGCGGGGCTTGGACGGAAAGCGTATTGCACGTTTTCCTAGGTTACCAATTCGGAGATGGAAATTCGCCTCAAGGCGGATTGGCAATTGACAAAGCCGGGAATCTTTACGGAAGTACAGAGTATGGAGGAAGCGGCAATTGCACTGTGCTCGGCGAACAAACCGGTTGCGGAACGTTATATGAACTATCGCCTCCCACGCAAAAAAGAGACTCGTGGACTGAAACCGTTCTTTACAACTTCCAAGGTGGCAAGGATGGATTCGTACCCTATGGTGACCTTGTTTTCGACCAAGTTGGCAACCTCTATGGTGCGACGCTGTTCGGGGGCGGGCGTGGCAACAACTGCGGCGATGCGTTCTATCAGTATTGCGGAACGATCTATGAACTGAGCCCACCAAAGCAGAGGGGCGCACCTTGGAGCGAGAAAGTTTTGTACAGCTTTAGCGGCATAGCCGCCAGCGCACTGATCGGAGACGGGGCAAATCCAAACGGTGGTCTGGCCATAGACAGCAGCGGAAATCTTTACGGGTCAACCCAGATTGGCGGTTTTAATTGCTCCCACAATGAATACCACGGCTGCGGCACAGTGTTTGCATTAAGCCCACCAAGTGGCCAAAACCAGAATTGGTCTGAGGCCGTGCTCCACCGTTTCCTAGCGGATGTGACCGATGGCAGGAATCCTTGGGGGGGCCTTACGATCGACAACCATAAGAATCTTTACGGCACGACATTAACCTGGGGACCCGGATCCGGTGGTACTGTGTTCCGTCTATCGCCTCAGTCGGGCTCAGATCTCTGGAAAGAAACCCTTATGTATGGATTCAGCAGTGATGAAAACGGATACGATCCCGAGGGTTCGGTTATTTTCACCGCTGCAGGAAATCTATGCGGAACGACTTCGGTGGGCAACGGTAACTCGCGGTTGGGAAGCGTCTACTGTTTGTACTCGTCAGCCGAATCGAGCAGCGTATCGGAGCTTGTGACGCTCCATGGCTTTTCTGGTCCGCCCGACGGCGCAGAGCCTACCTCTGGCCTAACATTGAGCCCGGACGGGATTCTTTTTGGTACAACTTTTTTGGGCGGCACAGGCTCGGGGTGCGATTACTCCAGTTGTGGCGCCGTGTTCGAGGTCGCGCCGTAGAGCTAACGACAGATTAGGATCGCCACAAAAAAACTAGCAGATGCGCAATGAAGGGGCCCGGGTTAGTGGCCCACGTTTCGCGAGCCGATTTTGCGAGCTAACGTGGGACCCGCCTAAAACCACGCCGCCACCGGTTTCCCATTTCGGAACTGCGAACGCTCTTCCATCCACTTCTTCCTTGACACACGGCTCCCAATCGTTCCACGATTTAGCTATAAGTATTAAACTTGAATTGGCTATAAGATATAAACCATTGTGGTTCAAGATTTTGGCTCTAAATTATTTATCCTCAAAGATTTGGCGGGAATTTCCTGCTAAACCGAGGATTTCGCTAGACCGCAGGGGGGAGGGGGTATGCCGGCAAGAATCACGGTGAGTGCCGAATCAGGACTGGCGATTCACTTCGGTCCCGAAGGAATATTCGTTCAGCGGGCCGAAGCGCTTTTTCTCGGCGTACAATCGCCAGCGACGCGCTACAATTCGCAGGCTCGCCATCACCGGAATCGAAAGATACACCCCGAGCACGCCGGCAATCTCTCCTCCCGCCAAAACGCCAAACAAGGCCGCGAGCGGATGCAGTTCCATGCTCTTTCCCATAATTCGCGGCGACGCTACATAGTCCTCCGCCAATCTCCACAAACCCAGAAAGACGATCAGTGCGATCCAGTGGGGGTAGGACATAAGCACAGAAACTCCGATGATGACGATAGCCCCTACCAGAGGACCGACCACAGGAATGAATTCCATCATTCCGCCGGCAGTGCCGAGCACGGCAGCGTAGGGTACTCGCATGATTCCAAGAAAGGCGGTGTAGACCACCAGAGTGAGAGCGGCAAGGGTGAGTTGTGCGCGAATAAAATGCGCCAGCATCTGGTTCAGATCGGCGCGCACACCCTCGAGAAATTCCCGCTGTGGACGAGTCTGGACCAGGGAAAGTCCGACCTCGCTGAACTCGCGCCCATCCTTGAGAAAAAATGCCGCCAGGATAGGCACCAGGATTATGAGCCAGGAACTCTTGGCAACTTCCGCCACGCGCAAGCCAGCTCGTTGGGTGATCGCCAAAAGCTCCCTGCGGTGGCTGGCGAGGATGGCCTGGGTTTCTCGAATGGTTGCAGCGCTCCAACCGTGTTCCGTCCCAATCGTAACGGCTATGTTGCCGGAGCTGACCTGGTCGAGCAGCGCGGGCAAAGTAGCCGAGAGCTTCTCTGCCTGATGGACAATTCTTGGCCCTACGAAGAAAAACACGGTGACCAACACGACGACGATCAGGAGATAGATCACCGCGATTGCCGCGCCCCGGCTGCGCGTCCAGTGTTGCACTCGAGAGATGGCAGGGTCGACCAGATAGGCGAAGAAAATCGCAAACAGAAATGCCATCAAGGTCTCGCGGGCAACGTACAGGAAGCCGAGCGCCAGTGTGAAAATCAACACTGTCGTCAAAACACGGGCTGTGCGGGCGTCAATAAGGGCCACGGCTCACCCCTAGTCTCGAATGACTTCTGTGCCGCTCGTAGGATCTACGATTCGCTGCAATTTCAGTTGATTGTCCAGCCAAAGCGTCCAGTCGCCGCTCTCGCTCTTCACATCCAAGCGAATCAAATCCTGCCCGGCACCGCGGATCGAAACTTTCTCTCGCCCGGAATACTGAATGCTGATCGGCGCAGATTCGTGGGAATGGGCATTCAGCGTACCCAATTGTGCGCTCTGCTTCAGGGGACAGGAAATTTGTCCGTTCTCCTGCTTGCAGGAGGTCGCAAGATATTTCCAGGCGAGAACCTCTCGCTGAACAAAGAAGTAGTCGTCCAGAATGCTGGTCGATGCGGGAAGCAAAAACGGCTGTTCGTGTTGTTTGTCTTGCGCACTCTTGCTGAATCGTTCAAGCAGGAAATTCTGGTCGGGGACGACGCTAGCGTGGGAGGACCCTGGGCTGTATTCACTCCATTCGTAGCTCTTCAGATTGCCGTTGCCGTCGAGTTGGAGATCGGAAGATTGAACGGCTTTATTCGTCCCGGCTTCTGCCTTGAATTCGGAAGTGACCGAGCTTCCGGTACTGCTCTGGCGGATCGAGAAGGTTTCTGTGGCCACCCGTTTTCCGCCCATGAACACGCCGAAGGAGCCGGAATCCACTTGTCCACTCTCGGCTGCGCTCGCGGGAGTGGGATGGAGCGTAAACAAAAATATCGCTGTGAAGAGAAAACTTAAAATCGGATAAAGCTTTCCTATCCCCAACCGAGACTGCATGCCACCTCCGTCGCTACCGCAAATGCGTCCTTCCCACTGGTGTCGATGCGATGTACGGCCGTCATGTAGAAAGGCAGCCGCTGATTGTAAAGCTCGCGAAACTGCGGAAGAGAACGCCGCATTGGCCGCGTTTTTTGCTCCGCTTCGCAACGCCGAAACAGTTCGTCCACCGAACTATCCAGAAAGACCAGTGTTCCACCAGCGTCGCGCACTAAACGGGCATTCTCCGGCTGTCCCAGTGTTCCTCCGCCAAGAGCCACAATTCGCGGCGACGACCCCAATTCAGCAATCAACTCCAGCAACGCGGCAGTTTCCGCCCGCCGGAACGCTTCCTCGCCGGAGTCACGAAAAATTTCTGCGATCGAGCGTTTCTCCCGTGCTTCAATCCGATCGTCAAGATCCTCGAACGGCCACTTGAAACGCTGGTTTAAAATTCGCCCTACGGTGGTTTTGCCCGCTCCCATAAAACCTACGAGGAAAAGCGATCCAGTTTTCGTCGGTGCAATCACCAGCGCTAGAATTCACCCATCCAGCCAGAGGATTTAGCGTTTCTTGAGATGGATTTTACCACTGAAGGACAACAACTTAACCGAAGATGCGGCTTTGCCGACAGTACCTGCAAAGGCACTGCCTGCTCGCGCCATCAGGGTGCTGTGGGAAGGTTGCAACAGGAAGTCGTTCTCGACTTTGCCTTCCTCGGAATGGGCGTAAACATCAATGGAAGCATAGGCTGGTGTTATGGCCTCGATGTCGCCGGTGTGGGTCATAAGGGAGTATTCGCCGCTCTCGCCGAAGTCACCGTCGTAGTGGATGTTTCCGGTAGTCGAATTCACCTGAACCAGTTGCCCGGTTACTGCATTCAAAGCGACGTCACCGCTGACCGAGGTGATTTCCACGTGGCCGTCGGTGACATTTGTCAGAGTGACCGGCCCTTTGAGGGTCTTCACGTGCACATGGCCGTCGCTCAGATCGCGCACATCGACATCGGCGGTGTTCCCTTCCAGAATGACGTCGCCATGGAGCTTTTCAGCATGGATCGGCCCCGTGCCGGCATGCAAGGTAACGTTCGCGTTTGAAGGAACCCAAACTTCATAATCCACACGTCCGCTCTCGGCATCCGCGCCGGGAAGAAGACGGGACGCTACAGAGACGCGGTTCCCGCCCTGACTCTGATCCACTACCACCTTGTCCGAGTGCAAGACTGCGGTCACAACAACCTGATGGCCGCCAATGGGCTTGACCGAAATCGCTCCATATTGATTGAAAAGCGAGACGCTGGCCCGATGGTGAACCTTGTAATGGAATTCTTTGCGAACCTCGCTGCTGGCTAGAATGCAGAGCGTGAGCACGAAAAGCAGAGCCAGACTCGTGGTACGGAAACTCCTACGCATGACTACCGTCTCCCCCAACGCCGGCACGACCGTCGTACCGGCCCCGACTATTATGGCTGACCATGATCCATCGCCATCTCGTACACCATGGCTCGCTGCTCGTAGGCATTGGTTAAGTATTGCTGTGAAATTTCGTCGTTCGGATTATGCTGCACAGACCACTCGGCATCGCGAATGTAGGCATTGACCGCCTTAAATTCCGCTTCGTAACCGGCTCGCAGGGCAGGTGATCGGGATTCCACGATCTTAAGCAGTTCGGCCTGGTCCGGAGGAATGGTTTCCGGGTTCAGGCGGGCGACGGTGGTGGATGTCGCAGATTTCTGCCGCGCCATTTGCGGTTGGATTCCGCCCCTCTCATACACAAGCAGGCTGAAGATTACCAGGGTACAAGCTGCGACAGGCACCAGCCAAGCAGATTTCCATCGCGGAATTCTGACAGGGGTTGGCGAAGGTTGCGGTTCGTGGATCAGTCCTTCTTGCCGCAGCGCAATCTCCAGACGGTTCCACACCCTGGGGCTGGGCTCTTCATCCTCAACAAGCAGAAGCGACTCTTGAGCGATCACATTGAGATCCGCCACCAATTCCGAACAGTAAGAGCAGATTCTCAGATGCTCTGCCTGTTCCGGATCGTGGCTGCCGCCAAGCTCGACCAACGTTCGCTGAAACTCCTCACAGCTCATACGACCGCTCTCCCCGCCTCTGTCCTGGCTCCTCACGGCTTCGTAGCTTTTTCAGCTTTGCTCGTCTTCAGGAGCTCACGCAATTTCATTCGTGCTTTATGCAATTGAGATTTACTATTGCCGATGGAACAACCTACCATCGTAGCAATTTCGTTGTGTTCATACCCTTCCACGTCGTGCAGCAAGAAAATTGTACGATAACCCTGGGGCAAATCATCAATCGCTCGTTTCAATTGCAGCCGATTGATGGAACCCGTCAATCTTAAGTCTTCCGCCCCAGGTTCTTTCTTCGACGACGATTCTTCCTCGTTCTCGAAGGTCTCCTCCAGTGGAACCACCGGAAGGCCCTTCTTACGCAACTGCATCAGCACGACATTCACTGCCATGCGATGCAGCCAGGTGGAAAACGCGGATTCGCCACGAAAGGTCGCAATCTTTCGAAACAACTGCAGGAATGCTTCCTGAGTCAGATCCTCAGCGGCGGCCGTATTGGCCGTCATTCGCAGGCATAAGGAATATACGCGCCGCTTATGCAGGTTGTACAAGGCCTCAAAGGCCTCTGCATCTCCCTGCTTCGCCCGCTCGATGGCCTCCGCTTCAGAAAGCTTGTCGCCCTGTAGTTTTCTCGCGCCCGTCAAGTTGCGTTTTCCGGCCGCACTCCATCTGATGCGGCGTAACTCTCTTTTCGTTGTACTGCTTGCGGCATTCAGGGCATTCCCGAAAGTAACTGTTCTTAGCTATTTCTTGCCCTCAGTTCCTGCCGAGAAAGTGGTTATTTGAACCCCGTGTCTGGTAAAACAAGCGTATTTTTATAGATTCGTCCCACCCGCGGAAGACCCATAAATCTCGGTTGTCTGCCGTTTCCGGGCTTGTAACCGGTTGGGTCTACCGCTTCCTATGTCTTGGCCGAGGCCGTCGTTATGCTTTCCAAGCCATGGCCGCGAGGGCCAGTCTCTCGCTCATGGAGCAGGAAGGCAAAAAAGACCCCCAAAAAGCCCAAAATGGAGAAAATCCACATGCCCATCCGATATCCGGCCGGGTTCTCGGCGCTCGCATGGCTGAAGTCGTTGGCCCAGCCAATGAGCAGGTTAAATCCAAAAAGGCCAATATTTTGGATCATGGTCATCAACCCATAAGCGGTGCCCAGTTTGGCCTGATCCACGATATACGCCACGGAGGGCCACATGACCGCCGGAATGAGAGAAAAAGCCACGCCCATCATGGCCATGGGCACATACAGGTTCACTTGCGTATAAGCCATCATCAGATAGACGGGGATCAGCAGCAGAGAACCGACCATCATTAGCAGCGCGCGCTTGCCTATACGGTCAGTCAACAGCCCAAACAGCGGCGTGGCGACCATGGCGAATAAGGTCAACATGCTCGAGAGGAAACCACCAAATTCCCTCGAAGTCCCGTGGGCCTCAATGAAGAACTTCACGGCAAACGTTTGGAAGGGGAAGATGGCGGAATAAAAAGTTACGCACAGGGCTACGATGTACCAGTAGCTCACCCCGAACTTAAACAAATCCCCGAGAACCACCTTGTCGGTAGAAGCCTCACCCAAGTGGTAAGTCTTCTCGGCGTGGACTTCCATAGCCCAATAGACGATAACGCCTAAGACACACAGGATCGAAAAACCCAGCGCAATCAGGAAGGGCCATCGCCAGTAGGCATAGGCAGCGCGAGCCCAAGTCGGGGAATTGAGCGCGGCGAAGGTCCCCAGCCGGCAAATCGTCAAGTTAATGCCGAAAGCAAAACTGAGTTCCTTGCCCTTAAACCATCTCGCCAAGGCAGCGGTCACGGCAACGTTCAATGATTCCGCGCCCATTCCGAAGATCAAGCGGCCCAGCGCCATAACCCAAAGAACGCCGGCTGCGGCTGTAATCGCCGGGCCAATCAGGCAAAGGACGCCGAAGATCATCAGCGACTTTCTGAGCCCGATCCGATCAATGATCAAACCGCCAATTACAACCGTGAAAATATTGGGAAAGCTATAAATGGCCTGCAACAAGCCGATGCTGGAATCGGAGAACCCAAGTTGCTGCTTGAGAACATCGGCCAGGGGGCTGAGCGCGTCGTAGGCGTAGTAACTCCCAAACATCGCCAGGCTCAGGAAGATGAGCACCATCCAGCGATAGAGGCGGGAGGGTTCGGGACGCAGCGAATCGGGCATGCAAAATCCTCAGGTACCGGCTTTACTTCTATTGCACACGAAGTGAAGAAGATAGCAGATTAGACTCGCAACCCAAAATTCATCCGCTTATCGCGCGAAAAATCGCGACCTGCCTTATAATTTTCCTTCCGCGACACGCTGAATCCCACCCTGGATTTAGTGCATCTCAGCCCGAGGAGGAGAAGCTAATGGCACATCAGTTACCCCCTTTACCTTACGACTATTCAGCCCTTGAACCCGCCATAAGTACTCAAACTATGAAGGTGCATCACGACGGCCATCATGGAGCTTATGTAAAGAACCTGAACGACGCCTTGGCAAAACACCCCAACCTGGAGTCCAAGAGCGTAGAAGAGCTCCTGCGGGATCTCAACGCAATTCCAGAAGACATTCGCACCGCAGTCCGCAACAATGGTGGCGGGCATGCCAATCACAGTATGTTCTGGAAGATTATGAAGCCCAAAGGCGGCGGCGAACCCGGCGGAGAAATCGCCCAGCTGATTAAGAGTACATTTGGCAACTTCAAGGATTTTCAAACCAAATTCAACGAAGCCGGAACGAAGCTATTCGGCAGCGGCTGGGTCTGGCTTGTGGGCGAATCGAGTGGCGGCGTCAAGATTTTCACGACTCCCAACCAGGACAATCCGATCTCCCAAGGCCTGTTCCCGATTTTCGGGAATGACGTTTGGGAGCACGCTTACTACCTGACTTATCAGAACCGCCGCGCGGAGTATCTGACGGCGTGGTGGAGCGTTGTCAATTGGGATGAGATCAATCGCCGGGTTGAGACCTTCAAGTCGCACCACGAGACGGTTGGCGCGCACCGGTAATTTCGAAAAGTAGTCGGGGGAAGAAAGCCTCGGTTGAATCCGAGGCTTTTTGTTTGCTTAGGGCATGATCCAGTTCGGCATCACGCGCTAACTGATGTCATCTGTTCCAAGGTTTTGGCGAGCGAGGCTTCATCGCCGACGTTGAGTCCTGTCTTCGCGCGATCGATCTGACGTAGCAAGCCTGTTAGCACCTTGCCCGGCCCAACCTCGATGAAGATTTGCACGCCCTGTCCGAAGAGAAGTTGCATGGATTGCTCCCACTTCACCGCACCTGTGACTTGGCGTATCAACGCGTCTCGGCTTTTTTCGGCATCACGAATGAGTGCCGCGTCGACGTTACACGCGATCGGCACGGTTGGATTGCAGAAGGCGAGCGCTTTGAGGTCGACGGCGAGTCGATCTTGAGCAGGCTTCATGAGAGAACAATGGAAAGGGGCGCTCACCGGCAGGATCTTGGCGCGCTTGGCGCCGCGTTCGTCGGCGAGCTTGGTGGCACGCTCAACTGCGGCAGTGTTGCCGGAAATAACAATCTGTTCGGCAGAGTTAATATTGGCCGGCTCGCAAACTTCGCCCTGCGCGGCATCCCGGCAAATCGCTGCAACCTGGTCGAGGTTCATGCCCAGGATTGCGGACATGGCGCCTACACCGACTGGAACGGCTTCCTGCATGTATCGTCCGCGATTGCGCACGGTGCGGACGGCATCTGCAAAGCTGAGGGTTCCGGCTGCGACGTTTGCGGAATATTCCCCAAGGCTATGACCGGCTACGAAATTCGGCTTGATGCCCTTTTCGCCGAGAACCCGAAAAGCAGCGACCGAGACCGTCAAAATGGCGGGCTGCGTGATCTCGGTGAGCCGAAGTTGTTCTTCCGGCCCTTCGAAGCAAAGCTGCGACAATTTGTGGCCGAGGACGGCGTCTGCTTCTTCAAAAGTCTGGCGGGCGACGGAATATTTCTCGCACAGGTCCTTACCCATGCAGACGGCTTGCGAGCCTTGGCCGGGAAAAAGAAAAGCGATGGTGTTTGTCATAAATGTTGATAAGAAGATCTGTGCATTTACGAGCGATTTGATGATCGGCGCTGCCGATCACCAAACGTAGTCGAAGATCCTGCTTTCTCAGCAATCCCGACAGCAGGTTTCTCGAGTCGCAGGGTGTTTCGCTGCTCGAAACGTCCCGCTTCGCTCGCAGTGACAATGTTAATGGAAAAACGCGAAGCCTATGTGGTCAGAGCAGCAGGCCTGATCCCCGCCAGCCCTTCTTCGATCTTCTCGTTGATCTTGTGCTCGGCAAATTCCGCCGCCACGCGCACGGCATTCTTGATCGCGTTCGAATTCGACGATCCGTGGGTGATAAAGCAAATGCCTTTCACCCCTAGCAAAGGCGCGCCACCGTACTCTGTGTGATCGAGACGCTTCTTGAAATCGGCAAAGGCGCTGCGGGAAAGCAGATATCCCACTTGCCGGGTGATCGTTGTCCGCAACGATTCCTTTAGCGTGTTTCGCACCAGATTGACCACACCTTCAGAAATCTTGAGGGCGACGTTGCCGACAAAGCCATCGGCAACGATGACGTCGACGCTTCCGTTATACAGATCGCGTCCTTCCACGTTACCGATGAAATTCAAGGGAAGCTGTTTGAGCAACTGAAACGACTCTCGCGTCAGATCGTTGCCCTTGCTCGCTTCTTCACCGATCGACAGCAGCCCAACCCGTGGGGAACGCGTGCCGAACATGGCGCGAAAGTAGACGTCACCCATTACGGCGAATTGCTCGAGATTATGCGGCTTGCAATCGACATTTGCACCAACGTCGAGCAAAGTTGCAACCGTTCCTTGAGCGGTAGGGAAGACCGCGGCCAGCGCCGGACGATCTACGCCGGGAATTGCGCCCAACACCATCTTGGCTGCCGCCATCGCGGCGCCGGTGTTACCGGCGGTGACAAATCCCACGGCGCGTCCTTCCCGCACCAGACGCAGCCCTACGCGGATCGAGGAATCGCGCTTGGAGCGAACTGCCTGCACCGGATTGTCGTCCATGCCGATGACTTCGCCGGCGTGGACGATCTCGATGGGGAGTCCGGCGGCAGCGGAATGGCGCGTTAGCTCCTGGCGCAACGCCGGCTCCGGACCGACCAGAAGCACGCGGACATCGTAGTGCCGCGCGGCCTGAATCGCGCCTTCGATCTCAGGCTTTGGCCGGCGATCCGAACCCATTGCGTCCAGAGCAATGACGCTTGGCATGACAGGATGGTACTAGCTGGCTTCCTTGACTTCCAGAACTTCGCGGTCTTTATAGTAACCGCACTTGGGACAGGCCCGATGCGGCAGCTTGCGTTCGTGGCAGTTCGGGCACTCCGAAAGGGAAGTGCTCTTCAAGGAATCATGGGCACGCCGGTTGCCGGTACGCGCTTTCGAGTGTCGCCGTTTTGGATTAGGCATTGGAATCCTTTTCTGTAGGTTGTCATTCCGAGCCGCTTGCAGCCGCCCGAGCGGCGAAAGCGTGTCGAGGAATCTGCTGTTACAAAATTTAGTTCTCCAACTTCTCTCTTAAATCTTTCAGCGCCGACCATCGCGGATTTTCTGCTGGCTCGGCGCAAGAGCATGTCTCAACATTCAAATTCTTGCCGCAATGCGGGCACAAGCCCTTGCAATCTTGCCGGCAGATAACCTTGAGTGGAAGTGCCAGCAAGACCTGCTCGCGCAGGACATCCTCGAGCAGCACCCCATTGTTTGAATAATAGCCGATCTCGGCTTCGGCGCCAGTGACTGAAAGCTCTTCGCGGCCGGCATCAACCCCAAGGGGACGGTAAAGCAACTCGAAGTCACGTTTCACATCTTGCACTACCGGTTCCAGGCAGCGCGCACAGGGGAGTTCAAGCGTGGTGCTCAACCGGCCGCCTAAGCGGATATCTTTGATCGTCTGGTGCTTCCCGTGATGTTCCTCGACCAGTTGCGCTCGGCCTTCTGTGTGCAAGCCTGCCCGTTGCCGCAGATCACCCCCAAGATCAATTTCGCCGGGAGCAAAATCCTCGGCAAAATCAATCGGGTGGCGTTCCAATTCTTGAATTTCGATGAACATCGGAACCTCCGCGCCCCCCTCGAAAACCGCGTACAACGCGGAGCACGCTCAGAGGCGTAAGTTCCCTCGGGAGCAAGATTTAGAATAAAGGCGGTAAAGGGGAGTGTCAAGAAAGCGGGGACTCTGGTAGTGTCTCAGGAGTCCGGATGACCTCGTAACAATGGCCGACAGCTATGCGCCAGTGCCAAAGGAACGCGGCCCGTACGAGAAACGCGAAGAAGCGGCATGACCGACCCAGAGAGCTGGCCGCTGTGGCTACAACTGCTGTTGTTGCCCACCGATGGCGATTGGCGCTGTTTCGGCATGGCTACCCCTGGCTAGAACACCAAGGTGGCGCTTCCTACAGATTGGGTTAATTGCCTATTTTCTCTTGTTCGCTGTCTTTTTCGTGTGGAAATCAATCGTCGGCTACGCGATTGTAGCTGTGGTCGCCCTAGGGATGTCAGTTTTCATGTTCCTAAGATCGAAACATTCAAACTGAGGCACCGCGACGCGCTCCTCAGTTTTTTTCGTGTTTATCATACGGGCGTCGTAAAGAAGGCGGAATCACACTATTCCTCCAACCGCAGCAGCCCATCAAAGACGCTCTGCGGTGTTTCCTCAAACACCAGACGTCGATCAAATTCAGTCGAATCCGACTGAAAATGGTGAAGCGTCAGCAGAATTCCCACGGGCCAAGGAACAAACATCAGCATTCGTACCGGATGCGCCAGCGCCCAGTGCTCAAAGTCTGAAGTCACGAACGCAAAGAATACTAATCCCAGAGCCGCCAGAATTACGCCTACCGGTGTGTGCTGGCGAAACACCGGCAACGCACAAGTAAACGGAACTTTGCGAAAGCGGAATAGCAACGCTTCCGTCAAGATGGCAGACCAAGTCAGAACGAGCAGGGTATGAAGCAGCCCGGTTGTCCAGCCGCCCAAATGTACGTAAATAGGCAAGGCCACCAAAATCATCGGCGGAACTGCAGCCAGCAGGATCGTCTGCCGCGCCACCACTTTCGACTCGTGATGGTCGCTATCGAGCAGCAACCGAAAAATCCAGTTGGCCCGCAACTCTATTGGAATTTCGAAGGCAAGGCGCATCCCGACGATTACGCAGAAGGCCAGAATGAGTGGCACGGAAAGGGCGTCTGCCGAAATGATGGGATCGCCCGGAACCGGAGTCGATTCTCTTGCCCGCAGCATTGCTTGCGACGCCAACACCACTCCCCAGCCGCCCAAGCCCGCCATGATCAAGGCGTGGCGTTCACTGCGAAACAAAGTCTTCCAGACGAAGCGAGCGCTGCCCCGTTGAAAAGGAGTCTGAAAAATAGTGTGATTAAGGGCCTTGCCGAGCCAGCCGAAGCGATTTCCAACCTCTGTCGAACCCGTGCCGGACATTTCCGGAATGCGTAGGAAATGCCTCCGATACCCGACGGCGAACGCCAATGTGGCGACCACCGGCGCGACAGCAAGGCCAAGAATTGCGGAGTGTGCCAACAACGTCATCGCCGGATCAGCTCGCCCCCTCAGTAACTGACATAGCCCAAGAAACCACGCCGATGGCAACAATCGCAGCAGAGAATTTGGCGACAGACTGGTTAGCCGAGGGGGCACGTCAGAGACCGTGGCTAATAACGCGAACAAGCACAAGACCACAGCGCCTCGAGTATAGGAAGACATCTTGCGGAAAACCGCCGGCGGCAAAATCGCCATCGAAATTCCTAGAATCGAGAACACGGCGAGAAATGCAAAAATGCTGGCCAGCGTGACCGTCACCGCGTGAACCCCCGCAAATTCAAAGAAGAATTGAAAGGTTTGCTGCGATGCTGAGACCACAGTCGGATAGAGAACCGCCGACGCGGCATTCACATCCACCGCGAGCAAACCGGCCAGGAATAGCACGGCCAGCAAGTTCGCCAGAAATATGGTCGACGTATGAATCGGAAGGGGTACCAGGTTCATGTAGTCTCGCCGGTCCGGAAGAATAGCTTCCCACTTCCATACGGCCACGGCTCCCGCCACTGACATGGAAAGCACAATAAAGAAATATTCGTCCGGCATGGCTGCGGCCAGGGGGTCAAAGCTCTTGATCCCCCCCATCCACTGCAGAATGGTGGCATACTTGCCGAACAAAAGGATGGACGAGAAGCCTCCTGGGAGAGCCAGCAGCGCCAGGATCAAGCCCAGTCCGAAATCGAGATCGTCGGAATCCTCTCCGCTGCCATGGAAGACGCGGAACAGAAACACACGCACGAGTCGGCCGAAAGGGCGACCGGAGAGCTGCCGCCAGAGCCGTCGTGTGGAGTCCATCAGGCTGCACTCATAACGTCGAAGATGTCGCGCGCCACCCGCACCGTGTCCACTTCATCGACAAGTTGCAAAAACGTATCTTCGAGGGACCTGTCGGCGGTTTCCCGAACCTTTTCCGTCGGTCCTTGGGCGATGACATTGCCTTTGCGCAAGATAAGAATGTGGCTGCAAACTTTCTCGACTACTTCCAGAACGTGCGAGCAGTAAAAGACGACCTTTCCGTGTTCTCCTAGGGTGCGAATGAGGTTCTTTATGATGAGTGCAGAGGTCACATCCAGGCCGGATAACGGCTCGTCGAGAATGAAGATGTCGGGGTTGTCGAGCAGCGCCGCGATCAGCAAAATTCGCTGCCGCATTCCTTTGGAGTAAGAACTCAGCGTGGCATGGCGATGGGAATGGAGAGAGAAAAACTGAAGCAGGTTAGAAATCTTTTTTGACAACTGGGAGGCGGCCATTCCGCGCAGCGTTCCGACCAGCTCCAGATACTCCTGACCGCTCAAATAGGAGTAAAGCATGGGTTCTTCTGGGACGTAGCCGAGACGCTTGCGGTAGCCGGCGAGATCACGCCGGATATCGGCCCCTGCGAATAAAACTTCGCCTCGCGTTGGCTTCAGAAGTCCGGTCAGCATTTTGACGGTCGTGCTTTTGCCGGAACCGTTCGGTCCGAGGCAACCGAGAACTTGTCCAGGCTCCAGTGAGAAACTGAGGTTCTGCACTGCTGGAATCGAGGAGTAGCACTTCGTCAGACCCGAAGCTTCGAGCATTAGCCGCTCCAGAACGGATGCGCATTCGCAGAGGCGCATTGATAGGCGCGCCAATCCGGCGGATCCCATCCTCTGCGTTGCTTAGGTAGACACCAGCAAAGAGAAATAGGTTCCTGAACTGATTCCCACGCCTTTCGGAGGATGACCCGCGACGCGTCAGTTCCTTGACTTCGGCAGGCTCAACCCGAGTGCACCTACGATCCGCTCATCGGGAACGGCGTGCCCATTATTCTTCGTAACCACGCCAAAGCTGCCGCTGTAGTCCCACACGGTCCAGCCGATGCCGTGTCGCTCGAGCGACGTGCGCACATCTTTAATCCATTCCGCCCGATCATGGGGGTCGGCATAATCGCGATAGACGCCAAATTCGTCACATATCACTGGCGCGTTGTGTTGCTGTCCCCATTGTGCGATCTGCGAAATTTCACCATCAATGCGATCTGCATTCCAGTGCTCGTATCCGTAGCGAATTACTGCCAGACGATCTGCGGCTTCAGGCACACTCAAAGCAGCCTTCTGCGACGATTCGAGAGTGGATGGATAACGCAGTCCCTTGACCCAGCGCCAGTAATAAACTCCCCAGGTTGCGCCCTGATGCGTGAACAAATACGGCGAGTAAAAATGAAAGTTGTAAATCACGTTGGGATCACGGATGGGCTCAAGGAAAACAAGTTCATCGTCATTCGACCACTGTGCGCCTGCCGCGATGATCGTGTGTTGCGGCGTACCTTGGCGAATTGCGGCCACTAGCTTCGCTTGAACTCCGTACCAGCGGTACCGCTCCTGCTCCGGCTCATTGAGCACTTCGAAGAAAACCCGATCGGGATCCCAACTTGAGTAGTGCTGCGCTAAAGCACGCCAGAAATCGGCAAATTGCGGAACAAAGTTGTCATCAGTCAGGCGCTTCTTGAAATCATCCTCGGGATGAATGTCGATGATCACAGCCAGGTCATGATCGAGGATCATCTTCACCGCCGCGTCGAGGTAACCCAGATATTCCGCCGGAATATCGTTGGGATGGTTCATCGTGAACATCGGCTCGGGATTCACGCTGAGCCGCACATGATCGAATCCCATGGCTTTCATCAATGCAAGATCTTCCGCCGTAATCCAAGTCTGGAAATGTTCTTTGGTGTAGCCCTGCCTGTCGTAAACCTGAGCAAACCATCCACTGGCATTGGTGCCGTGGCGAAGATGCTGCAGCCTGGAAGCCGGAACCGCATCTTGAGGTGGGGCTTGGCCGAGGCTCGGGATCACGTGCAGCCAGAGCACAAAGACGCATAGCAGGAAGATCTTCATGGGAGCGGGAGACCGAAGGAGCGACATCGTTCTATGTTGCCACTTCTCGCGCTCCCAAAGAACTTTTCGTAGGCTTGCCTACTGCCCGCTTCTCATTGACACTAAGCTTCGCAGGATGTTACGTTTATTGGTTTTAAAGCCCTCTTAGATTCGCGCTACGATCTATCAAGACAATGGAAGAGACGCTTCGACAACTAGGGGAATTACTGCTCGGTTCCATCCCCACCATTATTTTTATGCTGCTGCTCTGGGGAGCGTATTCCGTCTTAGTGCACCGGCCTTTGACTAAGGTGCTGGCCGAACGTCGCAGCAAAACTGAGGGCGCAGTAGAAAAAGCACGGGCGGATATCGCCGCCGCGGAAGCTCGTACTGCGGAATACGAACAGCGCCTGCGCGAAGCGCGGCTAGCCATCTTCAAGCAGCAGGAAGCGCGCCGTCAGCAAGCGCTGCAAGCCCGGGCAACGGCGGTTGCAGAAGCCCGCCGCCGCGCTCATGCCCAGGTCGAGCAGGCACGCACAGCATTGGAAGAAGACAAAGTTGCCGCCCAGGAAAAGCTTCAGGCTGAGAGCGGCAGATTAGCTTCTGAGATCATTCGAGTCGTGTTGCAGCCTGCCGGAGCTCCAACGGGAGGTGGCCAGTGAAGGCTGCATTCTCGCAAGGCGGTAAACGCGGCGCTCACGTTTTCGTTTTCATGACATTGCTGATCGTAATTTCTGGCATTGCGACGAAACCCGCTGCCGGACGTACGAACTTTGCCGTTTTTCTTCAGGCTTCGGGCGATTCTCCCGCGCAGCAACTAGTGAAAGAAACGCGCGAAGCGGCGGGCGAGGATAAGGGTCAGTTCAAGCATTCAGTCTCGGTGCAATGGATCTCGGAGCACACCGGGCTTAGTGTGGAAGCTGCGGATTGGTTGAGCGAACTGATTAACTTTGGCGTAATCGCGCTCGCCATTATTTGGCTTTCAAAGAAGAATTTGCCGAGTTTGTTCCGTCAGCGCAACGCCGAGATCCAAAAGGCGATGGAGGAAGCGCGCAAAGCCAGCGAAGACGCGAACCGGCGGCTGAAAGATATTGAGACCCGCCTTTCAAAGTTGGATGTCGAAATTGGGGAAATGCGCTCGACAGCCGAGAGAGAGGCGGCCGAGGAAGAGCAGCGGATTAAGACAGCTGCCACCGAAGACGCTCGCAAGATCGTGGAATCAGTTGAGCAGGAGATTGCAGCTGTGGCGAAGAGCGCACGCCGAGAGTTGACCGCATACGCGGCCAATCTCGCAGTCTCGCTGGCGAAGAAACAGATTCAGGTCGACGCTGGCACCGATCAAGCGTTAGTGCGTGGATTCGCCCAGCAACTCTCCAATGGCGACGAGCGGAGGAAGCAATAGATGGCCTCGGTCACGAATGTTTACGCTCGCGCTTTTGCGGATGCGGTTTTCGACGCGCATCTCGACCCGCAAAAGACTTTGAAGGAAGCCCAAGCCTTGTCTGCATTAGTGGCCGAGAGCAGAGAGTTGCGTGAAGTTTGGGAAACGCCATCCATCACCCCGGAGCAAAAACGCGCAGTCCTCGACGCGCTAGTGTCGCGCCAGGGAATTTCGCCAATTGTAAGGAATTTTGTCGCAGTGCTGATTGATAAACGGCGTACGAATTTCTTGGCGGCGATCGTCAGGCAGTTCGAGTTGGAGTTGGATCGGCGGATGGGTTTTGAAGAAGTGGAAATCACCAGTGCGCGCGAACTGAGCGATCCTGAAAAGCAAAACCTCCTGGGCCGGATTGAGAAACTGACGGGGAAAAAGGCGCGGGCTCGTTATCGACGTGACGCTGCGCTTCTCGGCGGCGCGGTCATCAGAGTCGGTAGCACGATTTACGATGGTTCGGTGAGTGGACAATTAGAGAGAATTAGAGAAGCACTGAGTTCATAGCATTTAGCACTTGGCATTTAGCACTTGGTCCCAACAGTCCATTACTTGCTAAATGCCAATTGCTAAGCGCTAAAAGCTAATAGCTAGTAGGTAGCTGATTCTATGGCCCAAATCAAAGCAGACGAGATCACACAATTAATCCGGCAGCAGATCGAGAATTACGAATCGAAGATTGCCGTCGATGAGGTTGGGACGGTCGTTACCCTGGGCGACGGTATTGCCCGCGTGTATGGCCTCGACAAAGTCATGGCTGGCGAGCTTCTCTCCTTCCCGCATGACATCGCCGGCATCGCCATGAACCTCGAAGAGGATCAGGTTGGCGTGGTGCTGCTGGGCGATTACACCGAAATCAAAGAGGGCGATGAGGTGAAGCGCACCGGACGCATCATGAGCGTGCCGGTCGGCGATGCGTTGATCGGTCGTGTGGTCAATTCGCTGGGCCAGCCCATTGATGACAAAGGGCCCGTTGCGACCGATAAGTTCATTCCGCTGGAACGATTGGCGCCGGGCGTCATCGATCGTCAGCCCGTGCGCGAGCCGATGGCGACGGGACTGAAGGCCATCGATAGCATGATCCCCATCGGCCGCGGCCAGCGCGAATTAATCATCGGCGACCGCCAGACGGGAAAAACTGCCGTGGCGCTCGACACCATCATCAACAATAAAGGTGGCGACCTGGTTTGCATTTATTGTGCGATTGGCCAGAAGCGGTCTTCGATTGCGCAGGTGGTAAAAGTCCTTGCCGATTATGGCGCGATGGATTACACCATTGTCGTTGCAGCCTCTGCCTCTGAGCCTGCACCGATGCAGTACATTGCGCCCTATGCCGCTTGCGCCATGGGCGAGTATTTCCGCGACAACGGCAAGCACGCGCTGACTATCTACGACGATCTCTCGAAGCACGCTGCATCGTATCGCGAGATTTCTTTGTTGCTGCGCCGTCCGCCCGGCCGCGAAGCTTATCCCGGAGACGTTTTCTATCTCCACTCGCGCTTGCTCGAACGCGCCGCCAAAATGAGCGACAAGAAGGGCGGTGGCTCGCTAACATCTTTGCCGATCATTGAAACCCAGGCGGGTGATGTTTCTGCGTACATCCCGACCAACGTCATTTCCATCACCGACGGCCAGATCTATCTCGAGACCGACCTGTTTAACCAGGGTGTGCGGCCGGCTGTGAACGTTGGCCTCTCGGTTAGCCGCGTCGGCGGCAGCGCGCAGATCAAGGCGATGCGGCAAGTGGCAGGAAGTTTGAAGTTGAATCTCGCTCAGTTCCGAGAATTGCAGGCGTTCGCGCAGTTTGGCAGCGATCTCGACAAAGCTACGCAAGCGCAACTCAATCGCGGACAACGGCTGGTCGAGATTCTCAAGCAGAAACAGTTTTCTCCCCTGCCTTTCTCCAAACAGATTTTGATCATCCACGCTGGAACGACGGGATTGTTGGACGATCTCGCGGTCGATCAACTGCAGGATTTCGAAGTCGAGTTGTATAAGCACGTAGATGCGTCAAATCCCGGATTGCTGCGCTCCATCATGGAGAAGAAAGTGCTCGACGAGAACATGAAAGCCGAGATGACGCGTGTGGTCAACGAAGCCAAAGAGGCGTTTAAAGAGCAGAGGGAGGCGGTAGCAAAATAGCTGTTAACTGCTGGTTGAAATGCACAGGCTCTTCGGGTCTAAAGGCCCGAAGGATGACAAGGGTTCGACCAGGAACTAATAGCTAGCATCTGGGTTTCAATGGCAAACATTCTCGATATTCGGCGCCGGATCCGCAGCGTGACCAACACGCGCCAGATCACGAAGGCGATGAAGATGGTCTCAGCGGCGAAACTGCGTCGAGCGCAGGAGCGCGCTTTGGCCGCGCGGCCTTATGCCCAGATGCTGTCGAATGTCTTGAAGTCGTTGGTTACACGAGCCGAAATCTACGACCCCGAAACGGGCGAGCCCAAGCATCCTCTTCTGGCCCGTCGGCCGGAACGTAACATCCTCTTCATTGTCGTAACTGGTGACAAAGGCCTGGCTGGGGCCTTCAACTCAAATATTCTGAAATCCGCCATGAACTTCCTGAATTCGAAAGCGGGGAAGAATATTGAGATCGAAGCCATCGGACGGAAGGGGCGTGACTTTTTCAAGCGACGATTTCCAGCCGATGCACCGCGTAACTCGGAATCGCAGGCGTCCGCCCGCATAGCACTCATCGGCGAGTTGGTGGGAGGGCTGAATAAGGTCGATTATGCCATGGCTCGAGAGATTGCCGCGCGTGTCATCGAACGCTACTCCAACGGCGATATCGATTCGGTTTATCTCGTCTATAACGAGTTTAAGTCGGTAATCGCGCAGCGCTTGGTGGTAGAGCATGTGCTTCCCATCGAGGAAATCGGCGAAGTAACTGTAGCCCAGGCGGAGGGCATGAGCGAAGAAGAACGCAAACGTGCCTTGGAAGCCGCCAAGGGCGCAGGTGTCGGCATTCGTCCCGCGGATACAAGAGAGATTGATGCCGCAGCCGCAAAGTTTGCGACCGCACCCGTCGACTATATTTACGAGCAGCCAGCCGATGAATTATTTGCTTCCTTGCTGCCGAAATATGTCGGCGTCCAGATTTTTCACGCCCTGCTCGAATCGGTCGCCGCGGAGCATGCGGCCCGCATGACGGCAATGGACGCCGCAACCAGCAACGCAAGCGACATGATCGATTCGCTGACGCTGGCCATGAACCGGGCCCGTCAGGCAAAAATTACGAAGGAAATTATTGAGATCGTGAGTGGAGCAGCAGCAGCAACGTAGCTGAAAGGTCCACAGCCGAAAGCTAAAGCGAAATTTATGCCAGAAAACATCGGACACGTTATTCAAATCGCCGGCCCCGCCGTAGACGTGCAATTCAAAGAAGCCCACATGCCGCCAATTTACCAGGCGTTGCGCGTTGTCAGCGACGGCTTCACGGTTCCGGTCCCCATCAACGTTATTCTCGAGGTGCAGCAGCACCTGGGGGAGGGCCGCGTGCGCTGCGTCGCCATGGAGGCGACCGATGGCATGGTCCGTGGCATGAAGACCATTGACCTCGACGGGCCGATCTCCGTTCCCGTCGGCCGCGGCACGCTGGGCCGCGTGATGAACGTCATCGGACAGCCCGTCGATCAACTCGGTCCGATCCAACACACCGAGACAAAACCTATTCATCGTCCTGCTCCACTTTTCGATGAGCAAGCCACAACCGCTGAGATGTTCGAAACCGGAGTCAAGGTCGTCGATCTTATCCAGCCATTTTTGAAGGGCGGCAAGATTGGCTTGTTTGGTGGCGCCGGCGTCGGCAAGACCGTCGTCATCATGGAATTGATCAATAACGTTGCCAAACAGCATGGCGGATTCTCCGTGTTCGCCGGGGTCGGCGAGCGTACTCGCGAAGGCAATGACCTTTGGCTGGAAATGACCGAGTCGGGGGTCATCAAGCCGGGCGACCCCTCAAAATCAAAGGCCGCGCTCATTTATGGCCAGATGACCGAGCCGCCAGGCGCGCGTCTGCGCGTGGCGCTGACCGGGCTCACGGTCGCCGAGTATTTCCGCGATGAAGAAGGTGCCGACACGCTGCTCTTCATCGACAACATCTTCCGTTTTACGCAGGCCGGCTCCGAGGTGTCTGCTCTTCTCGGCCGCATGCCGTCCGCCGTGGGTTACCAGCCTAATCTCGCGACGGAGATGGGCGAATTGCAGGAACGAATTACTTCAACGAAGAAAGGATCAGTGACATCGGTGCAAGCGATTTACGTTCCTGCCGACGACTTGACCGATCCCGCGCCCGCCACGACATTTGCTCACCTGGACGCGACCACGGTCTTGTCACGTGCCTTGACAGAGATCGGAATCTATCCAGCCGTTGATCCCCTAGCTTCGACTTCGCGGATTCTTGATCCGCGCATCGTTGGCCAGGAGCATTACGATGTCGCGCAGGCTGTGAAGAAGACCCTCCAGAGTTACAAAGATTTGCAGGACATCATCGCCATTCTCGGTATCGACGAACTAAGCGAAGATCAGAAATTGACCGTGGCACGTGCGCGGAAAATGCAGCGCTTCCTCTCGCAACCGTTCCACGTGGCTGAGCAATTCACTGGTGCGCCAGGCCGCTATGTGAAGATCGCTGACACGGTGAAAGGTTTCAAAGAAATTGTCGAAGGCAAGCACGACGACATTCCCGAGCAGGCTTTCTACATGAAAGGCGGAATTGAGGAAGTACTCGAAGCAGCCGAGAAATTGAAAGCGGCGGCATAACTCCGTCGTTGGTCCTTGGTTCTTTGTCCTTGGCATTGAGGGATGGATCAAGCTGATTTTTCGCACGACCAACGACGAACGAGCGACGAAGACATGCCAGATACGTTTCAACTCGAAATCGTTACTCCCGAGAAGATGGTCGTCCGCGACAGCGCGGAGGAAATGCAGATTCCCGGTAAGAATGGATATCTTGGCATCTTGCCAGGCCACGCACCGCTTATCACCGAATTGGCGGTCGGTGAAATCACCTACCGCAATGGGGCGACCACGCATCATCTTTCTGTAGCGTGGGGATTTGCCGAAGTATTACCCGACAAGGTCACTATCCTCGCCGAGACTGCGGAACGCGCCGACGAAGTAGACGTGAATCGCGCACAGGCGGCCAAGCAACGTGCCGAAACCGAGCTCTCTAAGGGTCAAACCGAAGAAGACTTCAATCGCATCGGCGCTGACCTAAAGCGTGCCGAGACTCGGATTGAAGTTGCCGAAAAGAAGTAGTGGCTAGCGGGGTAGTGTCGGAATTGCCGCGCGTGCTAACACATTTCCCCACGCGTCAAGGACATCGACATCCGCGCTGCCGGAGTTCGTTTTCTTCCCAGAACTATCCGCAAGATAGAACGTCACTGTCGTTCGCGGCGAAGTGCAACCCGTCAGTTCGCGCATTTCGAAGCCGGAAGCTTGCCGGAAGGACAGATGTTCCTCTTTTTCCCAGACCGCATTCGGTCGAAAGACGACCTCGAGGGCACCAGCCAGATTCTCGCAGCGCATCGGCACACGAACCTCCCATTGATTTGATCCCACCTTCCGAACCGTAGGGGTTTCCATGAACACGATGATCGGCGGATTCGCCCCCCGGCGACGCATACCATTCCTGCCATCGGTGTTCGAATTCCACGCTAGCGGCCACGTAGTCGCGCATCAACTCCAGATCCCGCTCTTCCCAACACGGGTGCATCGCATAAAGCGACGTATTGCCGGTTGCGGAGCCTTGCGCGTGCAGCAAGTGGTGCAGGGCAGGAGCAAAATCGGGATGATATCCCGCCCGTGCCATCAGCATGAGACCGTCGCGATCAGCCTCGACCTCCAAGCGGCGGCAAAACTGAGCCAGGCTCTGCGACGCTTTCTGCGAACTGCTCCAAGTGCCGGAAGGCGATCCGGGCTCGCCCAGCAGAAGCGGGATCGATCGGTCGCGCTCCAATGTTTTCTGATACAGATAGCGGCGGGCCCAGTCGCGGCGCAAAACATGTGCAATCTCATGCGAAAGGATAGCTGCCCATAGTCCAGCGCTTGGGCTGGCCAGTTGGGCAAGGCGGTTGTCAACGTAGATGGTGCCGTCCGGCGAAGAATAGGCATTCAGATCGTTCGTTTCCGCGATTCGCAATTCCCACGAAAATTCTTGGGAGGAAAAGTCCAGTACTTGGCGAATCAGTCTTTCCAGCACGACACGCCCGGGGCTACCGTCCTTGGGCTCTCTGCTCAGCGCCATCAACTGCGGACGCAACCGTGTCGCGGTTTCGAAGTCCAACTTGAAATTGGTGGGGATTGACGGTTCGTCTTGCTGGCCGAAGGCGGGAAGCAGCAGACAAAAAATGAGGAAGGTCAGCGTGCAACAGCGCAGCTTAGTACCGGACTCCACGCGTACTCCTTCGCGAAAAAGAATCCTACCGTTCATTATGCGCCGTTTGTTTTCACAGGCAAGCAAATTCAAAGGCTGAGCAAAGGTCTCGAATCAGTTCGGAACTCCGCATAACAATTCCCAATACCTTCCATAAATACTTTCGATTTCCGCCGACGCCAACCGGCGAGTAAAGTGAATCGTCTTGAATATGACTTTGCTTGCAGGAGTGGAATGGATGGGAAAGCGTTTTGTTGTTCGCGTCTTCATTCTCTCCCTTTTACTATCGACGTTTGCTCCTGCACTTACGGCGCAAGCATCGTCGCCCGGCGATTCCGCACGTCTCACCAAGCTAGAGCAGCAAGTCGCCGATGCCAGGAGTTCCGCCGACAACGCCTGGATGCTGACCAGCGCCGCGTTAGTCCTGATGATGACGGGGCCCGGCCTAGCGTTGTTCTATGGCGGCCTGGTGCGGAAGAAGAACGTTCTCGGCACCATGATGCACAGCTTCGCCATGATGGCCATCATTACGGTGCTGTGGGCACTGTTCAGTTACAGCCTGGCGTTCGGAGCAGGGAACAGCTTCATTGGTGGTCTCCAGCATTCGTTTATGCGAGGCGTGGGCGCCCAGCCCGATGCCGACTATGCACCGACGATTCCGCAACAGACATTCATGATTTACCAGCTCATGTTCGCCGTGATTACGCCCGCGTTAATCACCGGCGCATTTGCCGAGCGCATGAAGTTCAGCGCAATGGCCTTGTTCATGATTCTATGGTCGATTGTCGTTTACAGCCCCATGGCGCACATGGTCTGGGGCAAAGGTGGACTATTGAACGCTTCGCTCGGCGGACGTTTCCCGACTCTTGATTTTGCCGGCGGCACGGTTGTACACGTTACGTCAGGGGTGTCCGCTCTGGTGTGCGCACTTTACCTTGGACGCCGCGTCGGGTATCCCAAACAACCGATGCCGCCTCATAGCGTCGTGTTGAGTTTCATTGGCGCATGTTTGTTGTGGGTGGGATGGTTCGGATTCAACGCAGGCAGCGCGCTAGCCGCGGGCAGTCTGGCGACCAGTGCCTTCGTTGCAACCCATTTCGCCGCTGCCGCTGCAGTGGTCGGTTGGAGCGGCGCGGAATGGTTGCGTAACGGCAAGCCCAGCGCTTTGGGCGCAATTTCCGGTTCGGTCGCGGGCTTGGTGGCTATCACTCCGGCTGCAGGTTTTGTGGGGCCTATGGCAGCCTTGGTTATCGGGTTGATCGCGGGAATCGTTTGCTACCTCATGGTTGTGAAAGTCAAAGCTTGTTTTAGGTACGACGATTCGCTTGACGCATTCGGTGTTCACGGAGCCGGCGGGACACTGGGGGCTTTGCTGACCGGTATTTTTGCCTCCAGCGTCATCAATCCGATGTTAAAAGACGCTCAAGGCAACGTATTGCCATCCGGTCTGATTGAGGGCAACAGCCATCAACTCGTCAATCAGTTGGTGGGTGTGCTAATTGCGTGGTCCATCGCTATCGTTGGCACGCTTGTCATCTTGAAGCTGGTCGACGCAACCATCGGTCTGCGGGTAACGGAGGAACACGAAATTCAAGGGTTGGACCTCTCGCAGCATGGAGAAGAAGGGTATTACTGGGAAGTTCCAGCGTGAACGGTGAATCGAGTCCACGATGACCAAAGTTGAAGCCATCATTCAGAATTCCAAGTTAGACGCCGTTAAGGACGCTCTCCACGAGATCGGCGTGGAGGGTATGACGGTGCTGGAAGTTCGCGGCCACGGACGTCAGAAAGGACACACTGAGTTTTACCGCGGGCGAGAATACACCGTCGATTTGATTCCGAAAATCAAGCTAGAGCTCGTGCTGGCAGACACCATGGTCGAGAAAGTCGTGCAAGCTATCACGGTCGCCGCGCGCACCGGCAAGATTGGCGACGGCAAGATTTTTCTTACTCGCGTGGATGAGGCGATCCGCATACGCAATGACGAACGCGGCGAACGTGCTCTTTAGGGTTCTCCTTACCGATGACAACCATGCCGTCCGTGCGCGCTGAGTTGCAAACGCTTTACGACGAAACCTCAGCGCGAATCCGGAGTGAATTTGAATCCCGAACTGATGGACGTGCTGGGGTAGCGAGCCGGACCAGTTTGCTGGAAGAGATCATTCGACGTCTTTGGATCGATTACCTCTCTACGCACACAGACCAGGGCTTCGCCTTGATTGCTCTGGGTGGTTTCGGCCGTGGTTCGCTTTTTCCGTTTTCCGATATCGATCTTCTATTCCTTCACGAATCGCACGCGACGGAAGAAACATTGAAGGACGCGGTTCGGCGGTTTTCTCAAGAGATATGGGACTTGGGCCTGAAGTTAAGTCCAGCCACGCGTACGCTCACCGAGTGTGACCGGTTTGATCCCGACAATGTTGAGTTCACATTGGCGCTCTTGGATTGCCGTTTTCTCGCGGGAGACAGAGAACTGTTTTCCCGACTCCACGACAAAGTCATACCCAAGCTGATCGCTCGCGAATCGCAGCTCCTGATTCAGCGCCTGGCCGAAGTGACACGCGACCGCCATGCCAAGTATGGCGACACCATTTTCCACCTCGAGCCAAATATTAAGGACGCTCCCGGCGGCCTGCGTGACTATAACGTGGTCTGCTGGATGACCCTGATTTCCGCGATCGACAAGCTGCGCGAGTGGCCGGAAATGAGCTCGCTCTTACCTCCCTCCGCCCGTCGTCAACTGGATCCAGCATTGGAGTTTCTTATTTCGTTGCGCTGCTTTCTGCATTATGGTCATCGACGAGATGACAATGCTCTCAGTTGGTCAGATCAGGACGAAGCAGCCATGCGGGGTATTGGCACTGCCGAAAGCTTTGAGCCTGCCCAGTGGATGAGACTTTACTTCTCGCGCGCTCGTTCCGTTCACCGTATCACAACGCAATTATTGGAGGAGATCCCCGCGGCACGCTCGTCACTTTATCGGCATTTTCAAAGTTGGCGTTCACGCGTCTCGAACGCTGACTTTTCCGTCGTCGACGGACTTGTCTTTCTTCGTCAGCCCGGCGATGTGCAGGATCCTCAGCTTCTTTTGCGCTTGTTCGACTTTGTCGCGCACCACGGAGTGAGGCTCAGTACGACGACGGAATACCGCATCGAGCAAATGCTGCCATCTCTTGCTACGACCCCTCCCAATGGCGCAGAACTTTGGCAGTCGCTGCAGGTGATCTTGCTCGAGCCATACGCTGCGGATGCGCTGCGAACCATGCACTCGTTGAGAGTCTTGAACTTACTGCTTCCGGAGTTGAGACTGATCGACTCGCTTGTGGTACGGGACTTCTATCATCGCTATACCGTGGATGAACATTCCTTTCGAGCGATCGAGAGTCTGCATCACCTGAGTGAGCCAAAATCGGATTGGGAGCAGCGCTTCGGAGAGATCTTTAGAGAATTGGAAAGACCAGAACTCCTTTTTCTCTCCCTGCTTCTGCACGACACGGGAAAAGGGGCGCCGGACGGTAATCATGTTAAGAGCAGCCTTGACATCGCCGCCGGCTGCGTGGCTCGCCTCGACTTAGACCCGGCGGATCAGGACACAGTTCTTTTCCTGGTGGGGAGTCATCTCGATCTCTCAGCAGTACTGCGCCGCGATATCTTTGATCCAGGAACCATTCGTAGTTTTGCAGAAAAAAGTGGAACCCCGGAGCGGCTCAAGATGCTTTGTTTGCTGACTTACGCCGACATTAAGTCAGTCAATCCCGAGGCATTGACGCCGTGGAAGGCCGATAGTATTTGGCAGGTCTACATTGCGGCCTCGAATTACCTGAATCGCAGTGCAGATCAGCCCTTGCAGCCCGACACCGACGACGAAAACCTTGACCGCGTACACACTCTGGCACCGGTTGCGGGGAAGAAAATCAAGTCTTTCCTCGAAGGTTTTCCCAAGCGTTATTTGCGCACTTACCCAGCCGAAGAGGTGTTGCGGCATTGTGAAATGGCGCAACGGCTGGAAAAAGAATCAGTGCAGACAACGTTGAAGCGAGGCCGTCATTGGTTCGAGGTCACGCTGGTGACTGCCGATCGTCCATTTCTTTTCTCCACCATGGCTGGAGCCCTCGCCGCGTGGGGCATGAACATCGTGAAGGCCAATGCGTTTTCAAATCACGCAGGAGTTGTGGTCGATACGTTTTATTTTACCGACCGTTTTCGGACGCTGGAACTGAATCTTCCTGAATGGGATCGTTTTCAGTGCAGCATCGCCGACGTCCTGGTGGGCAGAGCTGATCTGGACCGCTTGTTACACGACAGGTTACGTTCCGGTGCGAACCGCGCTGCCCAAGTCAAAGTTGAAACTTGCATCGAATTTGATAATCAGGCGTCGAATCACAGCACGCTGATGCAAGTTATTGCCCAGGACCGCCCCGGACTTCTTTACCGAATCACTGCGCAACTTGCGCGCCAAAATTGCAATATCGACATCGCTTTGATTGATACCGAGGGACAGATGGCGATTGACGTTTTCTATCTGACATCTAAACGCGCGCTGCTGGATTTTGCTCAGCAGAAACAAATCAAAGCCACTCTCATCGAAGAATTGTGTGCTCGTTGAATTCATCGCAAGAAGCGGATAGCTCGCCCTGCTTGGCTGTCCTACACTTGAGAGATGGGCGGGACGACTACGGAACTTACCATCTCGGCACGCCTAGCTTCCCTCGATTGGGAAGAGATACGGAGATCTCTTTGGGAGCGGGGTTACGCGCTGGTTCCAGCCGTGTTGACAAGGGACGAATGTCAGAAATTAATCGGGTTATACGGCGAGGATGCACACTTCGCAGTCAAATCATCATGGCGCGCTACCGCTTCGGCCGTGGCGACTATAAATATTTTGACTATCCGTTGCCGCCACTCGTTCAACAGTTACGCGAGCACAGCTTCCTTTACCTTGCACCGTTGGCCAACGAGTGGCATAAAGCCCTGGGTGAGGTCGCACGATTTCCGGAAAAGCATGCGGCATTTCTGGCGATCTGCAAGCAGCATCGACAGACGAGAGCGACTCCGTTGCTCCTCCACTATGAGGCCGGTGACTTCAATTGCCTCCATCGGGATTTGTACGGAGAGATAGCTTTTCCCATGCAGGCCACTTGTTTTTTGAGCCAGCCGGGAGCCGACTATGAGGGCGGAGAATTTGTACTCGTAGATCAGCAGCTTCGGGCTCAATCAAAGGCCGAAGTGATAGTGCCAGCCCAAGGCGAAATCGTCATTTTCGCAACGCAATACCGCCCGGTAAAAGGCAAGCGGGGGCTCTACCGCACCGGCCTCAGGCATGGCGTTAGCCCGATACGGCGCGGAGTCCGCTTCACGCTGGGTGTCATTTACCACGATGCGGAGTGACCGATAACCCCTTATCGGACACTGGCATGAATCTTTGCGATCTCGGTTAGCAGAGTACGCCGGATCTTTTCGGATTGGCGCATTCCGTTAGCCACCAGGCTCACGTACGACGGGCTAACACCTAACTCTTCTGCAACCCGGGCATAAAGCCCCAGGTGGCGCTTGTGAATGCGAAGCAGATGGTGCCCGTTTAAAGTACCTTTCCCATTTCCATTTTTTGACACGGCCCGCCCCTCCGGAGCTCGCTAAAGTCACTTTCAGTTGCAGCAGATCTTAGCTTAAGCCGCAGGCTGGGAGGCTGAATGTGATCTACGTCACATTGCGGTGTGTCATAACGAAATGCCGGTTCATGGCGTGCCGCAGGTTAAGTGCCGATCTCTGGGTTTAACCGGTCGCACAGAGGCAGAAGCGATACAATGTCGTATACCTCAGATTCTCAACGAAAGCGCAGGTGAACGCGAATTAGCGTAATGCCCGACTCGATCGAGTGGCGGAGAGAGCCGCCACGGGCGCCACGGCGCCGTTTCTTCATTGTCCTTGCCGTAATCCTGTTCTTGGTTTTCAGCAGCCGCACCGCGATCTCGTATTACGTCGATCTTCTCTGGTTTAGTTCGCTCGGTTACGGTGAAGTTTTTCGCAAAAGCTTAAGCCTGCAGTGGGTAGTGTTCGCGTCGTTCTTTGCAGCCACATTTGCCATTCTCTACGGGTGGTTCCTCGCGTTGCGGCATGCGTATCCGCCCGATTTCGGGGGCATGATTTACATCGGGCGGCAGCCGGTAAAGTTGCCGGTAGCACGCATTCTGAGCCTGATCGCACTCATCATCTCGCTGATCATCGCGGCGGCGACGGGCGCGGGCATGATGGCGGAATGGACGACATACGCGCTTTATTGGTACGCGCCGCAAGCGGCGGGCGGAATTTCCGATCCAATCTTTGGTAGGCCGCTGGATTTCTATTTATTCACGCTACCCGTATGGCAATTCATCACAGGTTGGCTTTTGACCTTGGCGGTGATTGCCTGCGTAGTGGCTTTTTTCTTTATCTTGATTACTGGTAGCACTCACGTGCTCTCTCAGCGCTCGCGATCCATACCCATGCCTTGGCGTGGCTTCTCGATTGCCTTCGCATTCTTGCTTCTGATTCTCGCGATGCGCGTATATCTCAGCCGCTTCGACTCGCTTTTCGAGGAGCATACGATTTTTAGCGGTGTCACCTACACCGACGCACATGTGACTCTACCCGGCCTACTCATCGTCTGCGTCGCCCTCGTTCTGGGTGCTGCGATCGCGATGATAAATGTCGTTTCCCCGCCGCGCGTGCGCTGGCTTGTAGCGGCGGTGGCTCCGGCGATCCTCGTCTATTTTGGTTTACAGATTGTGGGTTGGTATGTCGGCAACTTTATCGTTAAGCCGAATGAGTTGGTTCGGGAACGCCCATACATCGCCAATAATATTGATCTGACACGAAAATCCTATGGATTAGACAACATCACCCGTCGCGAATTTCCTGCTGAAACTACGGTCGAGGCTACCGATCCGTCAAATAACCAGGCGACGTTGCAGAACATTCGGCTGTGGGATTGGCGGGCCCTGCAAGACACCTTGCGACAGATTCAAGAGATCCGTACCTACTACGATTTTCCCGACATCGATATTGATCGTTATGAAATCGATGGCGTGATGCGTCAAGTGATGCTGGCTACGCGCGAG